>ERZ773192.3-NODE-3-length-239910-cov-23.265577_pt1 | contig 239910 bp, 225 predicted proteins | sample MGYA00581010_ERZ773192 | MGnify/ENA primary metagenome ERZ773192 (study PRJEB29015, sample SAMEA2737741) | human gut metagenome | biome: human gut; feature: human-associated habitat; material: faeces | place: China | collected 2012 ...
TTTTGAAGCCTGCCGATTATTCACGGGTTAATGAGCAAATCAATACCGTTCCCGAGCATTTGGAATATTACACAGATGAAACCGTTAATGCCCTGAACAAAATATTAAATGGCATTGATTACGGCTTGGATATTACAAAGCAGGAGGTAGTAGACTCCTACGCCGAGCAGCTGCAAAACGCAATTTCCGCACTTGAATACAAGCTTGCGGATTACACCGAATACGACAAAGCGGTTGCCAAAGCCAAAGGACTTGATAAAGAGAAATATGTTGATTTCTCGCAGGTTGAAAAGGAATTGGCTGTTGATGTCGGCGGCAGAAATATCACACAACAGGAGGAGGTAGACCTCCAAACAAAGGCGATACTTGCGGCGATAGATGCACTTGAAGAAAAGCCGCAGGAACAGCCGATTATCAATCCCGAACAAGATAAAACAAGCGGCGGCACAACGCCCGATAAACCGAGCAAAAACGAAAGCGTTATTTCGCCCATGACAGGCAGCGAAACCTACACGGGTGTTTTCATAACCTTGGCGGCTCTTTCCTTTGCAACGGTATTGCTTGTTCGGAAGAAAAAAGATAATTAAATATATTTACGGCAGAAAGAAGCCGCAACATCAGAGCAAAAAGAAAAAGCCTTAAATTCCGCATAAAGCAAAGGAATTTAAGGCTTTTTTGGCGCAGATGAAGGGATTTGAACCCTTGAAACGGTTATCGCCGTTTACACGATTTCCAATCGTGCTCCTTCGGCCAGCTCGGACACATCTGCATATATTGGGCGGAATCTTTTCCGCCCATATAATTTACTATATTTTAATCAAATAGTCAAGTACTTTATTACAACAAAATCAATCCAGCACCTGATAATATGCGGAAAATCTGTTTAACTTGGTTTCGAACTTATCCTTTGGCTGCTCCTTTGGCACATCAATAGGATATTTGCCCGTAAAGCAACCGTCGCAATAGCTGATATTTGTTTGGCTTGCAAGCTTATGAGTGGCATCTATTGAAAGATAAGCAAGCGAATCAACACCGATTATTTTGGCAATATCATCAACACTGTTATACTTGCAGGCGATAAGGTTTTCCTGACTGTCTACATCCGTGCCGAAATAGCAAGGATACCTAAACGGAGGCGAAGAAACACGCATATGAACTTCTTTTGCGCCTGCCTCACGAAGCAAATCAACAATTCGAGCACAGGTTGTGCCTCTTACTATTGAGTCATCAATCATAATAACTCTTTTACCCTCTATATTGGGGCGCACAACATTGAGCTTAATACGCACGGCATCCTCTCGCTGATCTTGGCTTGGCTGAATAAAGCTTCTGCCGATATATTTATTTTTTATAAAGCCTACTCCGTAAGGAATTCCGCTTTCCTTTGAATATCCGAGAGCAGCATCAAGACCCGAATCCGGAACACCGATTACAATATCCGCATCAACCGGGCTTTCCTTAGCCAAGAACTCCCCTGCACGCATTCTTGCCTGCTGAACGGAAGATCCCTCTATAACGGAATCCGGCCTTGCAAAATAGATATATTCAAACACGCACATTCCGCCTTTGCATTTGCCGCAATGGCTTGTATCAGACGAAACACCATCCGTGCTTACGGTTACAATTTCGCCGGGCGCAATATCCCTTATGAATTTAGCGCCGATTGTATCAAGCGCGCAGGATTCGGAGGCAATAACATAAGCACCGTCATCCGTTTTTCCTATGCAGAGCGGGCGAAAGCCCATGGGATCCCTAAATCCGATAAGCTTTGTGGCAGTCATCACAACACATGAATAAGCACCGTTTAGGTGATTCATAACTCTGGAAACCGCTTCCTCGGTGCTTTTGCACACAAGACGCTCCTGCACAATGGCATATGCGATTGATTCCGTATCCGAAGTGCCGTGGAAAATTGCGCCGCCAAGCTCAAAAGCCTTTCTGAGTTCTGCCGCATTAACAAGATTCCCGTTATGAGCCAATGCCAAATTACCTTTTATATGGCGAATAACAAGCGGCTGCACATTATTCGGATTATCTCCGCCGCCGGTGGTTGAATAGCGCACATGGCCGATTGCCATATTGCCCTTGCCGAGGCCATCGAGCTTTTCCTTTGTGAAAACCTCAGGCACAAGGCCGTCACCCCTATAATGGGAGAAAACGCCATCGTCATTAACGGCAATACCGCAGCTTTCCTGCCCTCTGTGCTGAAGTGCATAGAGCCCCAAATAGGTTGAGCGTGCCACATAGGTGGTTTTATTTTCAAATATTCCGAATACACCGCATTCTTCATGAAGACTGTTAAACATATTTATAAAAGGCCTTTCCGGCTGCCGAATATTTACCGAATATCGCCGTGCACGGCAGCCGAATGGCACGGCGGCGGTATCCCTCTCTTTACGTAGCTATATGATTATACAACAATTAGTTCGGCGTGTAAAGATTTGCATACGGTCTTGATGTGGCAGGAACCAATTTTTTGAATTCAGAGCCCATTATTTCGCCGAAATCAGCGCCGAAATACTTGCAATATTGCTTCACATAAGCTTTAAGCTCTTGCTTATCCTGCTCCGAAAGCTCGCAAACCTCAATATTAGGCGAAAGATTTTCTTTTGGAAACTTTCCCCTTACGATAATTTTACCGCCGTGCATTCCGGATGCACAATGCGTGCCGAAAAGCTTTTCGCCCCTGGGAATGTTTAAACCAAGCAGCACGATAGTGCCCCCTGCCATATATTCACCGAGAAATGAGCCTGCATTTTGGCCGATTACGATAACAGGCTTCATTTGCTCAAATTCCTTCATATGAATTCCGCCGCGGCAAGCAACATTATCTTTGATATAGATATTGCCGTTTCTCATGCCGTAGCCGAGAGCATCACCGCTGTGGCCGTGAATAACAATTTCGCCGCCGTTCATTGTGTTGCCGACTGCATCCTGCCCGTTTCCGAACACAACTACCCTGCCGCCGTTTAAATAGCATGCCAAATCATTACCCGGAGTTCCGTGCACCTCAATGGTTTTACCACTGTCAAGCGCACAGCCTATATACCTTTGACCGTTTACATTTTTTACGGTTATTTTATTTTTTTTAACAAGCTCATTTTTAATAAGCTCGTTTACCTTTTCATATTTTTCAAGGCCTGCTTCAATACTCATATCCGCACCTCCTTATTCGCCGGCATGCTTAATGCCGAGAATTTCAAGCTCTTTTTCATTTAAGCCTATTCCTCGCAGCATCAGCCTGTTTCCTCTGAGCGAATCAACGGAGTTTATGCCCATTCCGCCCATGATCTCTTTGATTTCATGATTCCATGCTTCCACAAGATTAATAACCCTTTTATGCATAACTTCAGGATCAAGCCTTTTGGTAAGCTCCGGATTTTGAGTGGCAATGCCCCAATTGCACTTACCCGTGTTGCATGTTTGGCACATATGGCAACCCATGGCGATAAGAGCCGCAGTGGCAATATAGCACGCATCTGCGCCGAGAGCAATTGCCTTAACAATATCCGCCGAGCAGCGAAACGAGCCTGCCGCAACAAGAGAAACATTTGAGCGTATGCCCTCATCACGCAGCCTTTGATCGGCGGCGGCAAGCGCAAGCTCAAGCGGTATTCCCACATTATCCCTGATTCGAGTGGGTGCGGCGCCGGTGCCGCCTCTAAAGCCGTCAATAACAACAATATCGGCGCCTGCCCTGGCAACGCCGGAGGCAATGGCAGCAATATTATGCACCGCAGCAATTTTAACCGCAACGGGCTTTTGACCGTTTGTTGCCTGCTTGAGCGACCATATAAGCTGGCGCAAATCCTCTATTGAATAAATATCATGATGCGGCGCCGGAGAAATTGCATCCGATCCCACAGGAATCATACGGGCATTTGAAACCTCCACATTAACTTTTTCGCCGGGAAGATGGCCGCCGATGCCCGGCTTTGCACCCTGACCGATTTTAATTTCTATAAACCTTGAATTTTCAAGATAGTCCTTATATACGCCGAATCGCCCTGATGCAACCTGCACAACGGCATCTTTTCCGTATTCAAACAAATCGCTGTGAAGTCCGCCCTCACCTGTGTTGAAAAGAGTGCCAAGCTTTCTTGCCGCCATGGCAAGCGATTTTTGCGCATTCAGGCTGATTGAACCAAAAGACATTGCCGAAAACATTATCGGAGTTTCAAGCACAACCTGAGGAGGCATTTTCGTGAGCGATTTGCCTTTTCTTTCCACAATCATTTTCTCCGGCTTTCTGCCGAGAATTGTGCGAATTTCCATGGGCTCACGCAAAGGATCTATTGAGGGATTGGTTACCTGCGAAGCATTAAGCAAAATTTTATCCCAATAAATAGGATAAGGCTTTGGATTGCCCATTGCGGAAAGCAGTGTTGAGCCGGTGTTTGCCTGGCGGCAGATTTCCTGCTGATATTGCGGAGTCCAGTTTGCATTATCCCTGTAATCACACACATATTTTTCTATTCTGAGCGCACCTACGGGGCACATTGAAACGCACCTGTGGCACGCAACGCAATTATCAGACTTTGAAACAACCGTTTTCTTATCCTTAGGTGAATAAAGATGGCAGCCGTTTGAGCATTCTTTTATGCATTTTCCGCAGTTTATGCACAATGCGGAATCTCTTACCACAGTAAACCTGCGAGGGATGTAATCAATCATTTTGCACCCTCCTTTTTATCAAGCTCAAGCGGAACAAAAACGGGCTTTGCGCCGCTTACGGACCAAACTCTTTCCGGATCGGGGCAAACAATTCTGATTGCCGATTCTTCAGAGGCAAAATACGCCCTTGTGCCCTTTGTGGCAGCGGTGAGCGAGCGAAGCTTTAATCTGTCGTTAATAGCAAGCAAGCCCTTGTTTGAGCCAAGAATAACGGAAAACGGCCCATTCACCAAAGCAGAACTGTAAATTGAGCGAAGCGTTGTGAAATATTCTTTCTTTTCCTTTGGCATACGGTCTATCTCATCCCATTCCGGTGCTGTAAGCACATCTGCGGCAACCTCAATCGGCAAGCCGTGGTGGCGGATAAGATGATCAAACAAATATGTAATAACTTCTGTGTCTGTTTGCATGGTGCAAACATAGCCAAACTGCTCTATATATCTTCTGTTTGCATCATAGGATGAAATTTCACCGTTGTGCACGATAGACCAATCAAGAATGTTAAAGGGATGCGAGCCTCCCCACCAACCGGGTGTGTTTGTTGGGAAACGGCCGTGTGCGGTCCACAAATAAGCATCATACTGATCAAGCATATAAAATTCGCCGACATCCTCAGGATAGCCGACAGCCTTAAAGCAGCCCATATTTTTGCCGCTTGAGAAAATGAAAGCACCTTCAATATTTTGATTGACTTTCATTACGCACTGAACGGTGTATTCCTCCTCATCCATTCTTGATTCCTTCATACGCACCTTGTTTGGCTTTGCAAAATAGCGCCATATATCCGGCCCGTTTGCAATTGAATCAATTTTTTTGGTTGGAATTTTCTCCGAAACATCCACATTAAAGTGCTTAAAAAGATAATCCTCGCACTCACTTTTAGCATGCTGACTTTCATAAAAAACATGAAAAGCATAATCATCCGCATGATCGGGATAAATGCCGTAAGCCGCAAATCCGCCGCCGAGACCGTTTGAGCGATCATGCATCAAGGCGATAGATTTAATGATTTCGGAGCCGTTGATTTTTCCGCCCTTGCGATCTATTATTGCCGCTATCGCACAGCCGGACGGAATTCTTACTTGCCCTTCTTTCAGCATAAAGTACTCCTCCTATAATTATTAAATACCTTATTGTTTTTTATTATAAAACCATAAAAGGCTGTGTGCAACAAAAGAAAAAGAATTTCATCATTTTATAAAAAAACAAACTTTTTTTGCGGCAATTATATAGAATATTTAACTAAAGCTTCTTTATACAAACACTGCATATTTTCAACCGAATCAACAAAGGCACGGCTTTTCTCATTTTGCCTTTGCCGAAACCACAACAAAAAAATTATGATTGCCGGCGATTTCCAAGCCGAAAATTACCTTTGCGCAAAAGCAAAAGATTTTCCGAGCGCAGCAGTTACATACTAAAATAATTTTGTATGGAAAGTGTTTTTCGCTGTTTATAATAACCAAATAATGCATAAATTGTGCACAGTTACAGCGATATTTTTGTGCACATTAAACAATATATTCATTGTTTCTTAACGCAACGGAATGCCTTTTTCAGCCCACATTTGTTTGACAATATAAATAAATATGTCTATAATCGAGACATATTTACGCAATTGTTTGCATAAAATCGAAAGAAATAAAAGGGGGTTTTTGCTTTATGGAAAGCACCAAAAGCGAAAAGAAACAACTAAGCAAAGGAAAAAAGGCACTGATTATAATTTTGGCGATAATTGCCGCCATTGTTATAGGCGAGCTTATTTCAATCAACTGGCATTCAAATCCGGAAAATATTGTTAAATATGAAACGGATAATCCGCACATTGTAGATTCGGATCTTCCGCTTGTAAGCGCTCACAGAAGCGGCGGCGGAATTGCACCCGAAGAAACAATGATGGCATTTAAAAATTGCGCAGAAAATCCCGGTTTTGACGTTGATATTTTTGAATTTGACCTCCACATCACAAAAGATGATGTGCTTGTGCTGCTGCACGACGATACACTTGACAGAACATCAAACAGCCAAGAGGTTTTCGGCCGCAAGGATGTTCGCCCGGAGGAGTTTACCTATGACGAGCTTCGTTCGCTTAACATGGGTGCAAAATTTGAGGATGAGGACGGCAATATGCCATATGCCGAATTGGAAAACGACGCCGTTCCGGACGAACTTCGCATTTTAAGGCTTGAAGATGTGCTTGACTACCTGATTTCAACAGGCGAGCACAAATATATAATTGAAATAAAAAACAGCGGCGATCTCGGAATGAAGGGCGTTGACATTCTTTATAACATAATCAAAGAGCGCGGAATACTTGAGGATGTTATTTTCGGCTCTTTCCACGAAGAGGTTTCTCATTATGTGGACGACAATTACCCGGATTTCAAACGCAGTGCAACAATTAAAGAGGTGCTCAGCTTTTACAATGCGGCAAATCTTAACAAAAAGAATTTTGAAGCAAAATATGTTGCCCTTCAAATTCCTTACAACATGCCCTTCCGCCTTGCAGCAAACTTAGGCACAGCAAAGGTTATAAATTATGCACATGAGCATGGCATAGCAGTTCAATATTGGACCGTTAACAATGAAAAAGATCTTGCTTATCTTTCACAAATTGGTGCAGACTGCATTATGACGGATTATCCGGACAGATTATATAAAATAGTCAGTGAGCAAAGCGAAAATGCCGCATAATTAAAAAAGTAAAAAGACTTAACAAAACAATTCTACTTACAAACAGCAAAAACTGCCGACACTTGCGTGCCGGCAGTTTTTTTGCGCAACGGGCTAAGCCGAAAGGCTTTAACATTTGTTTTCAAATGCCCCAACCCGCCGCTGTTTTCGGAGATATAAATTTAGGGGGTAAACCTAAACAAAAGGGCTAATCATTTGCAAGATCATCCGCACCCTGCAATGCGGCAACTCCGCGCTCACCGGTGCGTATTTTAACAACATCCTCCAAATCATAAAGGAAGATTTTGCCGTCTCCTATATTACCTGTGTAAAGAGCCTTTCTTGCGGCATCCACAACTGCGGAAACAGGCACTTTTGAAACAGCCATTTCAAGCTTCATCTTGGGATTAAGATTCATTTCCTCAATTGCAACGCCTCTGTACATCTTGCTGTGGCCCTTTTGAACGCCGCAACCCATTACATTGGTAACCGTCATTCCGGTTACGCCGATTTCATTCATGCTTTCCTTAACAGCTTCAAACCTTGAAGGATTAAAGATCATAACCACATTCGTGAGCTTACCGTTTTCATCCGCAGATGTTGTGTAAGATTCCACGGGCACTGCCTTTTCAACCGGAACCTTTGCAACGGGAACTTCTGCCTGAACATCCTCTGCATAAGCAAGAGTGGGCATAAAGTCCGCATATGCAGACGGCAAATTATGCTCTGTGGCATCAAGACCTTTGATTTCCTCTTCTCTGGAAACACGCAAGCCGATTGTTTTCTTGATTATTGTGAAAACAACAGTCATGGTAACGGCTGTCCATGCGGCAACGGAAACTATGCCAAGCAATTGCAAGCCGAGTTGCTTTGCTCCGCCTCCGTAAAACAAACCGTTTTGCGTGTCAAACAAGCCAACGGCAACCGTGCCCCACATACCGTTTACACAATGCACCGCAACAGCACCAACGGGATCATCAACCTTAAGCTTAATATCAATAAATTCTACTGCAACAACAACTAAAATACCCGCAACGGCACCGATTATGCATGAGCCGAGCGCATCAACAACATCACAGCCTGCAGTTACGGCAACAAGACCTGCCAAAGAGCCGTTAAGCGACATAGATACATCCGGCTTGCCGTTTTTAATCCAAGTAAAAATCATTGTAACGCATGTGGCAACTGCCGGAGCGCAGGTGGTGGTTACAAAAATTGATGCAAGCGAATCTATACTTTTTGCGGCTGCACCGTTGAAGCCATACCAACCAAACCAAAGCACAAACACGCCGAGTGCGCCGAGCGTGAGGCTGTGGCCGGGGATTGCACGGGCTTCTTTTTTGCCGGTTTTCTTATTCTTAACATATTTGCCTATTCTTGGGCCAACCATCATTGCACCGATAAATGCCGTGATACCGCCTACCATATGGATAGCGCAAGAACCCGCAAAATCATGGAAGCCGAGCTTTGCAAGCCAGCCCTGCGAATTCCAAATCCATCCTGCTTCAATAGGATAAATCACCGCACTGATCACTGCGCTGTAAATGCAATATGATATAAATTTTGTTCTTTCTGCCATGGCACCTGAAACAATTGTGGCGGCAGTGGCGCAAAAAACAAGATTGAATACGAAATTAGACCAATCAAAATTCTGATAATCCGTGAATATTCCCAAATTCGGAACGCCCACAAGGCCTGCAACATAATCCTGCCCAAGCATCAAAGAAAAGCCAAGCAGCAAAAACATCGGAGTACCTATGCAAAAATCCATCAGATTTTTCATTATAATATTTCCTGCGTTTTTTGCCCGTGTGAAGCCTGTTTCAACCATGGCAAAACCGCATTGCATAAAGAAAACGAGAGCTGCGCCGATTAAAAACCAAACGCCGAAAACCTCGTTGGAAACGGTTTCTAAAATGTTCATAATAATTTCTCCTATAATTTGTTACAGACAGAGCATTGCGCTTTGGCAAAAGCCAAAACGCAGCCTCCTGTTTCCCAAAAGGGATATATCAAAGCTGCCGCAAAGGCCGCAAGCGGCAGGCTTGATATGCATAATATGAATAGCATATAAAAAACAAAAGGAGCGCACTGCAATTTGCAATGCACTCCGTTGTGCTTTAATTGAGCCGGAACAGCTTATAACAGCCGCCCCGGCCGTTAAGGCATTACTGCCAAAGAGAGGGCTTATTTCTTGAGATATCTTTCAACTTCCCAAGCAGAAACCTGGGTGCGATATTCATCCCATTCATTCTTTTTGCCTTCGATATAAGCATTGAAAACATGATTACCGAGTGTTTCCTTAACAAACGGATCTGCCTCTGCCTCATGAACTGCGGAGATAAGATCACCGGGAAGGCAATCAATACCTTCTGTTACAAGCTGATCTGAATCAAGGCCGAAAACATTATAATCAACCGGTGCAGGAGGAGTCATGCCGTTTTTAATACCGTCAAGGCCTGCTGCAAGGCAAAGTGCCATTTCAAGATACGGGTTGCAGGTTGGATCCGGGCAACGAAGTTCAACACGAGTGCCCTTGCCTCTTGCTGCCGGAATACGAACAAGGCAAGAACGGTTTGAAGCAGACCAAGTAAGATAGCAAGGAGCTTCATAGCCGGGAACAAGCCTCTTATAAGAGTTTACAAGCGGATTTGAGAACACGGCAATGCCTTTAACATGATGCATAACGCCTGCGATAAACTGATAAGCGATCTTGGAAAGACCGAGTTCATCTGAAGGATCATCAAATGCATTGGAGCCGTCTTTCAAATTGAAAAGGCTCATATTGGTGTGCATACCTGAACCGTTGATACCGCAAACCGGCTTTGGCATAAAGGTTGCATGAAGGCCATGCTTTGTGGCATATGTTTTAACAACGTGCTTAAAGGTCATAACTCTGTCTGCAGTTGTCATAACATCATCAAATCTGAAATCGATTTCGTGCTGAGATTCCGCAACCTCATGGTGAGATGCTTCAATCTCATAGCCCATATCCTCAAGAGCAAGGCAAATGTCTCTGCGGCAATTTTCGCCGGCATCGTTCGGGTTTAAATCAAAGTAGCCGCCCTCATCGGTAAACTCAGTTGTTGGGTTACCGTCTTCATCCTTTTTGAAGAGGAAGAATTCAAGCTCAGGGCCAACATTGAAACCGAAGCCCATTTCAGCTGCTTCATCAATAACCTTTTTAAGAACATTTTTAGGATCGCCGAGAAACGGTGTTTTATTATCTGCCATATAAACAGAGCAAATAAGTCTTGCGGTGGTTTTGCCGCCAAAGGTTCTCCATGGGAAGATTGCCCATGAATCAAGGTCCGGATGAAGATACATATCGGATTCATCAATACGAACAAAGCCGTCTATTGAAGAGCCATCAAACATGCACTCATTATCAAGTGCTTTTTCAAGCTGCGAAACAGTTAAAGCAACATTTTTCATAAGACCGAAAACATCAGTGAACTGAAGCCTTACAAATTCAACATTTTTCTCCTTTGCATCATTGAGTATGTACTCTTTTGTGAACTTACTCATAACAGCTACTCCTTAATTAAATAAATTTTTTTGAGCCGCTTTGCGGCAAATAAAAAAGGGCGTTCCGAATCGTTCGGAACGCCTTTGTTCTTAGTACAATATCAGTATATTCCTACAAAAGCCCAAAGTCAACACATTTTTTCAATTTTGTGCGGGCTGCTTTTTTCAGGGCTTTTACGGCGCGGCTTTTAAGCAATTATGCACAAAAAGCAGAAGTTGTAATAATAATTAACCTTCATTTTTAAGCAATTCAGTTCAAATCCAAAAATTCCTCAGGGATTATCTCTTGCGCATATTTTTTGAAATATTCCGGGGTTGCACCGTCTTGCGCATGGGAAGCACCAAGCGCATCTGTGTAGTCCGAAAGCTTATAAACGGCAAAATCGTATTTCTTGCCGCTTGATTTTTTATACCAGCTTACAACCGGCGCAAGCTTTGCCGAGGTGATTGTTACCTCATCATTTTTCTTTTCTATTTCAATTTCCGCCATTCCGCCGCAAAGTTGCTTTAAGCTTGTTTGATGAGAAATGAAATTGCCTATTGAATAATAAACAAGCATTTTTTTACCCGTTTGCTCATTTGTTACCCATTCAACAGGTTGAAGCACATGGGGATGCGTGCCGATAACTATATCAACACCGAGATCAGAAAAAAGTTTAACATATTCCCTTTGATAATCCGAAACCGCAGTGCTGTTTTCCGTGCCCCAATGAGGAAACACCATAACAACATCCGCATTTTGCTTTGCCGCATTAACATCTGCAGTGATCTTTTCCTTATCCATCATGTTAACACACCACTGCTTATTTTCAGGCAAAGAGATGCCGTTTGTGCCATAAGTGTAGTTCAACACGGCAAATTTAATTCCGTTTTTCTCATAATAAACCACCGAGTTATAATCTTCTTCCGTATCGTTTGAGCCAACATGCACAACCTCGGGATGCTGATCAAAATATTTGCACTCTTGCTCTATTCCGGAAAAGCCCTTATCAAGGGAATGATTTGTGGCGCAGGTAAAAATGTCAAACCCTGCATCAATTGCGGCATCGCCAACCTCCCACGGAGTGTTAAACATAGGATAGCCGGTGTAATCAAATGCGCTGCCGCCCAGCATTGTTTCCTGATTTATTACTGCCACATCCGCACTCGAAACATAGCTTTTTATATTCTCATAAAACGAGGTGTAATCTCTTGAGCCGTCTTCATTTTCACCTGCGGCAATAAGTGTGTTATGTATCAAATTATCGCCAACAGCAATCAAAGACACTTTTGAAACTGCGTTTGTGGTTTGCTGGGTTGTGCCTTCCGTTGTTGGCTGAGCAGTTGGGGTTTGGCCGTCTAAATTCTTAGTTATGCGGCCGCTTACGGCAAACACGCACAACACAACAACAGCAATTATAACAGGAATTATAACTCCCAATTTTTTTGATTTAGAATTATTATCGCTCATAAATACCTCTTATTTACACTGAGAGTGCTTATCGTTTAAACAAAACGCAGGCATTCTGTTAGCTCTGCGGTCTGCTTTTAAGGTTGTAATCATTTTGCGGCAAAGAACAAAAGCATAAAATCGCCTTGCCGTTTCAGCCAATTTATTTTACCACATTGGCAAGAATATATCAATAGCGACACCGAGAAGAAAACAGCGCCGAAACGAAAATTCGCCTCGACGCTGTTTTTATATTAAAACTGATTATATTATAAATCAATTTTGCCTGCTTCGCTGCCGTTTACAACATAATAAGCCGCAAAATCCTCTGCCTTAACATAAATCTTAAGGGACTTGATTTCGGAAGCCTTTTTGCCGCAAGCCTTGCGAACCTTTTTCTCCACATCTGCGGCATTAAACTGCCTGCCTGCAAACTCAAAGAAAACCTCGTCTTTTGCCTTTGTTGCTTTTTTAGCTGCAGACTTAACTTCTTTTTCGGCAGCCTTAACAGCGGATTTAACTTCTTTTTCTGCTTTTTCGGTGCTTGCCTTAACAGCCTTTTCTGACTTTGCGGCTTTTTCTTTTGTTTCCTTAACTGCGTTTTCTGCCTTTGCCTTTGTTTCCTGAGCAGCCTTTGCCTTTGTTTCCTGAGCGGATTTTGCAGCCTTTTCGGACATTTCCTTTGCCGCCTTAACTGCCTTTTCGGTGGTTTCCTTTGCAGCCTTTACTGCTTTTTCAGTTGTTTCTTTAGCTGCCTTTGCAGCCGCATTTTTCTTAACAGCCATGTTAATTTCCTTTCACATAATAATATATTTATATATTGTTTTTCAATTTAGTAAAGCATTTAACTTTACAACTAATATATTAGTATGCGAAAATTGCAAAGTCAATATAAGCACCGAATAATCTACAAGCAGCAGCCCAAACGGAGACACGAACAGCAACAATTTGTGCAAAATAACCAACAAATCGCCGCTAAAACTGTGCAAGCAACACAGCAACACCGTCATTTTCATTAGTTTCGGTAACCGCTTTTGCCAGATTTTTAACCTTTTCGGAGGCATTTCCCATTGCAACGGACATGCCTGCGGCCTCAAGCAGAGGCAAATCGTTTTCATTATCGCCGAATGCCGCAGTGTTTTCTTTTTTCACATTGAAATAAGAGCATAAAAAGCCAAGAGCACTGCCTTTATTCGTGCCGCAGTTTAAAACCTCTAAAAAATTCTTTTCCAAAAGGCAGAAATCAAGCGAAGAATCCGAAGAAAGATATGACGCAAGCAAATTGCGCTCCTCCTCACAAGGCAAATTTATAAAAATCTCATCGGCGCACTTCTTTTCTGATTCAAAAAGAGCGCATATATCAGGCACAAGCCTGCGAGAGCCGAAAATATAATCCCCAACGGGTGTGCCGGTGAATTTTTGCCTGTATTTTTCCATAAGGGCACTCTCAATATAGCCTACATCGTCTGCAAAAGCCTCATACAAACACCCTTTTTCGTTGAGCAAATGCATTATTTCAACCGATTTTCTGTTTGGAAGCGGAGCAGAATAAATCTTTCTGCCGCTGCGCAGTTCTGTTATGCAAGCTCCGTTTGAGGTGACGGCGTAACGAACGCCGGGCAGCCTTTTTACAGCTTGAGGCAAGCCGGAAAGCGGTCTTCCGGTTACGGGCACAATTTCAATTCCCCTTTCCGCTGCTTGTTTTGCTGCGGAAATAGTTTTTTCGCTTATCGTTTTATCATTTTTAAGCAAAGTGCCGTCTAAATCAACACACACAAGTTTTATTTTTTTATTCATTTGCTTCACCGCCAAAAACGCCGCCGAAAATCAACACGGCAAGCGCCGATAATATATGTATATAAGCAGCGGCAACCGTTAAAAACGATTGCCGCAGAATAATGAGCCTGAATTTTTTACCTTTAAAGGCTTAATCGGCAAGCAATTCGTTTGCAAGAGCCTCAAGAGCAGGAACATCTGCCGGCTTCATTGCCGATTTAATTGTTACCGTGCTCTCACAAACGGTAATATTCTTCATGCTTTCAAGAGTTGCTTTCATAACTCTTGCCGCACACGGCGCCCAAGAACCGTTTTCAATAATTCCGACTTTTCTGTTTTGATAAGCCTTACTTTTAAGATGTGCAAGAAGCGTTTCCATAGGAGGAAACACGCCGCCGTCATAGCTTGAAGCGGCAAGCACAATTTTGCCGTATTTAAACGCATCCTCAACAGCCTCTGCAAAATCATCACGGGTTATATCCGAAAAAGCAACCTTACAGCCTTTTGCCTCAAGAATTTCTTTAAGCTTAAGTGCGGCGTTTTTTGTGTTTCCGTAAACCGAAGCGCAGGCAATGAAAACGCCGTCACACTCAGGCTTATAAGATGACCAAGTGTTGTAAAGATTTATATAGTATTCCAAGTTTTCGGTAAGAACGGGGCCGTGAAGCGGGCAAATTGTTTTAATATCAAGTGCCGCAGCCTTTTTCAGCAATGTTTGAACGGGGCCGCCGTATTTTCCGACTATATTAAAATAATATCTTCTTGCCTCGCAAGCCCAATCCTCTTCAACATCAAGCGCACCGAATTTGCCGAAGCCGTCTGCAGAGAAAAGCACCTTTTCGCTGCTTTCGTATGTTACCATAACCTCAGGCCAATGCACCATGGGCGCCATAACAAAATTAAGCATATGTTCGCCGAGGGAAAGGGAATCTCCTTCCTTAACCGTAAGTTTCTCAACAGACGGCGAAATATCAAAAAACTGAGGCAACATTGCAAAGGTTTTTGCATTGCCAACAAGAATTGCAGAGGGATATTTTTCCGTAAAATTCTTGATATTTGCGGCATGATCGGGTTCCAAATGGGAAATAACAAGATAATCAGGCTGCCTGCCGCCGAGCGCAGCTTCAAGATTCGCAAGCCATTCGGCTGTTTTTCTTGTATCCACCGTGTCCATAACAGCAATTTTTTCATCCTCTATCAAATAGGAATTATAAGAAACGCCGTTTGGAATTATATATTGGCTTTCAAAAAGGTCCAAATCCTTATCGTTTACGCCTATATACTTTATTGACTTTGAAAATTCTTTCATACTTAGCACCATAGCCTTTCAGGCAACAAGTTGATTATAAACAGCCGCCGCAATCCCGTGTTGCCCAAACAGGAGCAACGGCAATATAATTAAGCAGTGTGATTTTTTCACGCTGTTGTTTTCTGTGATATTGCAACTTATTTACAGCTTATATAATAGTATATTACCATTAAAACCGCAAGTAAAAAAGTGACTTTTTTCCAATTTCGGCAGCCTGCTGAAATTATCAAAAAATGTCTGCGTTTTATTGACAATCTTGCATAATGGTAGTAAAATTGTAGCAAATACTCTTAGAGAAAGAAGTAATTTTAATGGAAAAGAAAAATATAGAATGGTCGGAACTCAGCTTCGCATATATGCCGACGGATTACCGCTATGTTTCATATTTTAAAGACGGCAAGTGGGATGACGGCGCACTTATCACAGACCCGAATATCACAATTAACGAATGTGCAGGTGTGCTTCAATATGCACAAACTGTTTTCGAGGGCTTAAAGGCATACACCACCGAGGATGGCAAAATCGTTTGCTTCAGACCGGATTTAAATGCAGAAAGGCTCAAACAATCCGCAGAAAGGCTTGAAATTCCGCCCTTCCCGGAGGACAGATTTATTAAAGCGGTTGAAGAAGTTGTTAAAGCAAATGCAGCTTGGGTTCCGCCTTACGGTTCAGGAGCAACTCTTTACATTCGCCCGTACATATTCGGCTCTAACGCAGTTATAGGAGTTAAGCCGGCAGACGAATATCAATTCAGAATTCTTTGCACACCGGTTGGCCCGTATTTCAAGGGCGGTGCAAAGCCGATTACAATTCGCGTAAGCGATTTTGACCGTGCAGCACCTCACGGAACCGGCAACATTAAGGCGGGCCTTAACTATGCCATGAGCCTTTATGCCATTGTTGATGCCCATAAAAACGGATTTGACGAAAATATGTATCTTGATGCGGCAACAAGAACTTATGTTGAAGAAACAGGCGGCGCAAACTTCCTGTTTGTTACAAAAGACGGCACAGTTGTTACTCCTAAATCGAATTCAATTCTTCCGTCTATCACAAGGCGTTCGCTTTGCGTTGTTGCAGAAGAAATTTTAGGCCTTAAAGTTGAGCACAGAAAGGTTGCTTTTGAAGAGGTTAAAGACTTTGCCGAATGCGGACTTTGCGGCACTGCGGCAGTTATCAGCCCCGTTGGCAAAATTGTTGACCACGGCAACGAAATTTGCTTCCCCTCCGGCATGGAAGAAATGGGCCCCGTTACCAAAAAGCTTTATGACACGCTTACCGGTATTCAAATGGGCAAAATTGAAGGCCCCAAGGGCTGGGTTCATGAAATCACAACAGACTGATTTAAACACGACTCAAAAATTGAATACAAAAAATTATCCACCCGAAACATTCCGGGTGGATTTTTTTGCGCATTCTGCCGAATTTAATGCAAACTTATCTGAGCAGCATATCCAAAAATTCGCTTTTTGAATTTGAGATTGTTTTCATTGCGGTTTTAACATCCGTTAAGCACTCATAGCTATACCAAGGTGCTTCGCAGTTCACCATTGAAAGCAGCCACGGGCAGATTTCCCGACTGATAATATACTTTGTTATGGCAAAATCACGGCGCACATTTTTTGTTGGATAAGATTTGCTGTAAAGTGAAAAATCCGTTAGCAGCAGAAAAACGCCCTGCTGATATTTCATTAAATCATTAGTGGGAATATCAATAAGCAAGGCCTCCGGAGATTCCTGCTGAGCACGAGCCTCATATGTTTCCATAGCCTTTTTGATTGCTGCACGGGAAAGATCGTTCGGGCGCAGTTTCAGAAGCTCCTCGCCGGAATTAAGCACCGTTACCTTATATGAATTAAGCCAACATTCGGCGGTTATAATATCACTGGTATAATTATCATAATTTTCAGTTTCTGCCGTGTAAAGCACAATATCATCGGTATATTCCGTTCTGTTTTTCAGAGCAAAGGAAAGCGCCACATAAAGCGATTTTGTGAAATCGATAAACGGCGAAACATCCAAATAATGCTGTGAAAAAGCGCAAAGCTCATAAAGGCGATAAGGCGACGCCTCTCCGAAAAGTGCCCTAAACACATCATAATAACTGCCGAGTGATTTATAATAATCAAGCAAAAACTCGCTGTTTACATTTATTATAACAGAGCCTTTTTCAAGCAGCTTGTTCTTATTTCTGAGCAAAGTGGGCACAAGCGGGCGCGACAAATCATTTATCCTTTCCCCTCGATAAAAAATTTTTTGTTTGTTTGCTTCAAAGGGCTTTTTTATCAGTTGATCAAATTCTGAGACTGTGCCTATGAGTTTTTCATTTATGCTGAAATCATAATCAAATTCATTTTCAAGAGCTTTGCCGATATCGCTTAGTGCGGTTTTAAATTTGCCTATATTTTCCATATTTTTTTATCACCGAGAACATTATACTATAAAAAGTTTGTTAAAAAAAGAACAAATTATAAATCTTTTATTGATTTTAAAATAACTAAGTGTTATCATAAGGGCGAATAGGAGAGTGTAATAACTATGAGAGGAATAAAAACATCAAAATCCCGAATAAGGAAAACCATTTTCACAGAAGTTGCAAAACTTGCTTACAAAGGCTGGGATGAAAAGGAATTTCAAAACCTGCCATATAAAATCATCAACGGCGATGTTGCGCAATACAGGGACAGTGTTTTCGTTGAAAGAGAAGTTGTGGCAGAAAGACTTCGTGCGGCAATGGGGCTTTCACTCAGAGATTTCAACGATTTCAATTCCATTTGCGAAGGAATTGACGAAAGCTTGGTAGATGAAAAATACTATGAAGCGCCGCTTATTGACATTATCAAGTTTGCCTGCAACAGATGCCCGGAAAACAAGGTGTTTGTTACGAATGGGTGCCAAAACTGCCTTGAGCATCCCTGCGTTGAGGTTTGCCCTAAAAAAGCAATTTCAATTAAAAACGGCAGATCTTTTATTGACCAGGAAAAATGCATAAAATGCGGCTTATGCACAAACGCCTGCGAATACAATGCAATAATCAGACAAGAGCGCCCGTGCGCCAAGGTTTGCGGCATGAATGCAATCAAATCGGACGAACTCGGCAGAGCCGAAATAGACCCCGACAAATGTGTTTCATGCGGCATGTGCCTTGTTAACTGCCCGTTTGGTGCTATTATAGATAAAAGCCAAATTTATCAAACAATCACTGCCCTTAAAAGCGACACTCCCGTTTATGCCGCCATTGCGCCTGCATTTGCCGGCCAATTCGGCAATGTGAGCACGGGAAAAATCCGCACCGCATTCAAGGAGCTTGGATTTGAGGATGTGGTTGAAGTTGCAATCGGTGCAGATCTTTGCACAATAGAAGAGGCTCAGGATTTCATGAAAGAGGTGCCGGAAAAGCAACCGTTTATGGCAACTTCATGCTGCCCGGCATGGTCTGTTATGGCCAAAAAGCTTTTCCCCGAATTTGCATCATACATTTCCATGGCTCTTACCCCGATGGTGCTTACCGCAAGGCTCATAAAAGAGAAACACCCAGATTGCAAGGTTGTTTTTGTGGGCCCGTGTGCCGCTAAGAAACTTGAAGCGAGCCGACGCACCATAAGAAGCTATGTTGATTTTGTGCTCACCTTTGAAGAACTCAGCGCAATTCTTGAAGCTAAAGAGATTGACATTGCCGCTTGCGAAGAAATCGAACCGCTCAGCGGATCAAGCGGAGACGGCAAGGGCTTTGCAGTAAGCGGAGGCGTTGCAAAAGCAGTTGAGGATGCAATTCATGAACTTGACCCCGAAAGGGAGGTTCTTACAGCAAGGGCAGAAGGATTGCCCGACTGCCGCAAAATGCTTCAGCTTGCAAAGGCAGGCAAATACAACGGTTATCTGCTTGAGGGCATGGCTTGCCCGGGAGGCTGCGTTGCCGGTGCCGGCACGATTCAGCCCGTTAAGAAAACAACCGTTGCGGTTAACATGGCTGTAAAAACAAGCGAAAATCAGAGCGTTTTAAGCTCCGAATACAAAGAATACCTTCACATTTTGGAAGAAAAAAAATAATTACGGAAAAGCAATACTCCCGCAAGGCAAAACGCCTGCGGGAGCTTTTATTTTCTTGATTTGATTTTCCCCCCGCCAAACGGAGCAAATTCGGCTTTTTGTTAAACTCAAATTCCGACAGACGATAAAAACGGCTTAAAATTCTTACAAATATATAAACCTTGTAATTACAAACTTGCATATGCTGTAACAATATGCTATACTTTAAAAAACATAAATTGTAGAAAAATCATTAAAGGAGAAAATCATGGCGGAAAAAACAAAAATGCAGATTTTAAAAAGCTTTTCTGCCCTGCTTACGAATCACGAGCTTGATAAAATAACGGTTACCATGCTTGTGGAGGAATGCCATATAAGCAGGCAAACATTTTATTATCATTTTGCGGACATTCAGGCACTCATAGATTGGGGCGTAAAAAAATACACACAAGGCTGTGTTAACGATGCCAAAAAGGCGGCAAACATTGAAGAAGCCACAATAATTTATCTTACTAAAATTGATGAAAGCAAGCTTTTTCTGCGCAAATGCTTTTCCTCATCTCTTTCCGGCTATATGACGGGGCTTATTCGCAACAGCATAATGGAATACACCTCTGAATTTTATTCTCAATTTATCAACTTTGGATATAAAGACAGCAGCGAGGTTGATTTTGCCATTGAATTTACTGCAAACGGGGTAACGGGATTCATTATTTCCATGCTCTATTCAAAATCCGAAACAGATATAAAAGCCCTTGCAGCCAAGATGAACGACTACATATTTACAAAGCTTGTTAAAAGATGAAAAAAGCGGTGCGATAAAAAATCGCTCCGCTTTTACTTTGTGTTATTTGTTAATTTTGCGTTATACGGCCGAGGCACGGCGTTTAAACAAATTGATTTGCGGCAGAATCATATTCATAGCCGATACTGCGCAAGCTGCTTTGCAGCTCTGTTTTATCGCAGCCCAAATCGTCGCAAAGCGCATCAAGGTTTGAATAGAAATCACGCAATTTCATATTAACAACGCTTAAACACAAAACAGGATCTTTTGGCAAAGACATAATATTCACAATTCCTTTCCCCGCGGCAATGCGGCAAACAGCCGCAAAAAGCGCCGTGTGTGCTCTTTAATATAAAATTACCATAAATATTTTAGTTTTTCAAGAAATTATGAATAATAAAATATTGAATATTGCGGCAATTTGTGTAATAATATATTAACTAATTATTATATATTAAATATTATATTAAGTATCGGTGATGAAAATGACAGATTATAAGAAATTGGCGGAGCTTCTTTTTCCGCATATCACAAAAAATCCCGCAGATTATGAAGCATTATATCCCCCAAGGCAGCTCAAGGAAGGTGCAAGAGTAACTCGCTTTGCACCGAGCCCAACGGGCTTTTTGCATTTCGGAAACCTTTTTACCTGCCTTATTTCATACAAAATCGCAAAATCAACAGACGGCATATTTTATGTTCGAGTTGAGGACACCGATCAAAAGCGCAAGGTGGACGGCGCAGTAGAGGTTATGCTGCAAGGCCTTTCATATTACGGAATAAAACCAGACGAGGGCGTTATTGCCGAAAATGAAGAAAAAGGAATTTACGGCCCCTACAAGCAAAGTGAAAGAAAAGATATTTACCAAGCATATGCAAAGCAGCTTGTTGAAGAAGGATTTGCATATCCCTGCTTTTGCTCCGAAGAAGAGCTTGAGCGAATCCGTGAATCGCAAGAGCACGAAGATATTAAGGGCTATTACGGTGAATATGCCGCTTGCCGCAAGTTGAGTTTTGAAGAAATAAGCAGCAAAATCCTTGCCGGCGAAAAATGGACACTGCGCCTTAAATCACCCGGCAGCATTGATAAAAAATGTGTGTTTGAGGATATGATAAAGGGCAAAATTGAAATGCCGGAAAATGTGCAAGACATTGTGCTGCTTAAATCAGACGGCATTCCAACCTACCATTTTGCCAGCGTGGTTGACGACCACTTAATGCGCACCACACACATTGTGAGGGGCGATGAATGGATTTCAAGCTGCCCCATTCATTTGCAGCTTAACAAACTGCTTGGATTTAAAACGCCGAAATTCGTGCACGTGGCACCGATTATGAAATCAGAGGGCGAAGGCAAACGCAAGCTTTCAAAGCGCAAGGATCCCGAAGCGGCAGTTACTTACTATTCAGAGCAGGGCTATCCGAGCGAAAGCGTTAACGAATATATGATGACGCTTGCAAATTCCAACTTTGAAGATTGGCGCAGAGCAAACAAAACGGAAGACATAAGCAAATTCCCGTTTAACATAAAAAAAATGAGTGTTTCCGGTGCATTATTTGACATTGCAAAGCTTGACGACATTTCAAAAACCGTTATTTCCGTTATGGACTGCAAAAAGGTTTTTGAACTTTCACATGAATGGGCAAAGGAATATTGCAAGCCGCTTGCAAAGCTTTACGAGGCAAATTCCGAATATGCAACTGCAATTCTTAACATAGACAGAGGCAATAAGAAGCCGAGAAAAGACATTGCAAAATGGAGCGACATTCCTGATTACATCAGCTATATGTATGATGAAACATTTATCCCGGATTACACACTTTGCGGAAATGCAACGGCGGATTTAGCTGCCAAGGTGCTTAAAATTTATGAAAACAGCTTTGATATAAATGACGATAAAGACAATTGGTTTGAGCGCATCAAAACAATTTGCCCCAAGGTTGGCTGCACACCGAATGTTAAGGAATACAAGCAAAACCCGGAGGCATTCAGCGGCCATGTGGGCGATGTTTCAACCGTTATCAGAGTTGCATTAGCGGGGCGCACAAACACACCCGACCTTTATTCCATAACAAAGCTTTTGGGCAAGCAAAGAGTTGCCGAAAGATTAAGCAAAGCATTAAAGCATTATGAGGAGGAAAATTGATGGCAAAGGAAAACACCGAAGAAATAAAGGAAGTTTCAAATTTCATAAATGATTTTATCACCAAGGATCTTGAGGACGGAGTTTATTCCAGAGTGCAAACCCGCTTTCCTCCGGAGCCAAACGGCTATTTGCACATCGGCCACGCAAAGGCAATTTGCATAAACTTTGGTGCAAAGGAAAAATTCAACGGCATTTGCAATCTTAGATTTGACGACACAAATCCCGTTAAGGAAGACACGGAATATGTTGAAGCAATTGAAGAAGATATAAAATGGCTTGGCTTTAAATGGGATAATGTTTATTTTGCATCCGATTACTTTGATTATATTTATGAATGTGCGATAAAGCTTATCAAAAAAGGCAAAGCATTCGTTTGTGACCTTACACCGGAGCAGCAGCGTGAATACAGAGGCACGCTTACCGAGCCGGGCAAGGAAAGCCCTTACAGAAACAGAAGCATTGAAGAAAACCTTGATTTATTCAAAAGAATGACGGATGGCGAATTTCCCGAAGGCTCACATGTGCTGCGCGCCAAAATTGACATAGCAAGCCCAAATCTTAACATGAGAGACCCTATCATCTACCGCATTATGTATGCACGCCACCACAGAACGGGCGATAAATGGTGTGTTTACCCGATGTATGACTTTGCACATCCCCTTTCGGATGCCTGCGAAAAGGTTACACATTCGCTTTGCTCGCTTGAATTTGAAAATCACCGCCCGCTTTACGACTGGGTTGTTAATGAATGCGTTGATGGCGAAAAGCCACGCCAAATTGAATTTGCACGCATGAATTTAAACTACACATTAACTTCTAAGCGAAAATGCCTTAAGCTTGTGAAAGAGGGCATTGTGGACGGATGGGATGATCCCAGAATGGCAACAATCAGCGGTATGCGCCGCAGAGGATACCCCGCCGAGGCAATCAGAGATTTCTGCGAAAGAATAGGCGTTTCAAAGGCATACAGCGTTATTGATTTTGCACTGCTTGAAAGCTGCGTTCGAAGCCATTTAAACACCACATCGCCAAGAGCCATGGCAGTGCTTGATCCGCTCAAGCTTGTAATAGACAATTATCCAGATGATATAACAGAGGAAATTGAGGCTGAATACCACCCCGATCACCCCGAATACGGAACAAGAAAAATGCCGTTTTCAAAAGAGCTTTACATTGAAAGAAGCGACTTTATGGCAGAGCCGATTAAAAAATATTTCCGTCTATTCCCGGGCAATGAGGTACGCCTTTTCAAGGCTTATTTCGTTACCTGCACAGGATATGACACGGATGAAAACGGGAATGTTACCTGCGTGCACTGCACATACGACCCCGAAACACTCGGCGGCGACAGCCCCGACGGCAGAAAAGTTAAGGGAACTATTCACTGGGTAAGCGCAAGCGAAAATGTTAAGGCAGAGGTGCGCCTTTACGAAAGACTTTTCAATGTGCCGAATCCAAGCGACGAAACAGGCGTTGAATCCTTTGAGGACAATCTTAACCCCGATTCATTGAAAACGATTGAGGCATACTGCGAAAAGAGCCTTGCAAGCTGCAAACCGGGAGACAAATTCCAATTTATGAGGACCGGATATTTCTGTGCCGACAAATTCTCAGGCCCCGAAAACCTGATTTTCAACCGCACGGTGCAGCTTAGAGACAGCTTTAACGCAAAAAAATAAACGGCGGCAGCCGATAAAAATAAAACCTTTTTGCAGCTGCCGCACGACAGTTGCTTTGGGCAAGCAATAAGGGAGAAAAAATGAGCGTAAGAAAAGACATAAAAAACATAGCAATAATTGCCCATGTTGACCACGGCAAAACAACACTTGTTGATGAAATGCTGCGCCAAAGCGGCACTTTCCGCACAAACGAGGTTGTTGACGAGCGTGTTATGGACAGCAATGACCTTGAAAGAGAAAGAGGCATAACAATTCTTTCTAAAAACACGGCAATTCATTACAACAACACAAAAATCAACATTGTTGACACACCGGGACACGCCGATTTCGGAGGCGAGGTTGAGCGAATTCTTACCATGGTTGACGGTGTTTTGCTGCTTGTTGATGCCTTTGAGGGCTGCATGCCGCAAACAAGATTTGTGCTTAAAAAGGCTCTTGGCCTGCACAAAACGCCGATTGTTGTTATAAACAAGATAGACAGAGACGGTGCACGCCCAAACGAGGTTATAGATGAAGTGCTTGACCTTTTCATTGAACTTGGCGCAGATGACGATCAAATTGAATTTCCGGTTGTCTATGCATCAGGCAGAGACGGTTATGCAAGCCTTGATCCGGATGCAAGAGAGGGCGACATGAGGCCGCTTTTTGATGCCATTCTTAAATACATACCATCTCCTGCCGGAGATCCGGAGGGTCCGGCGCAAATTCTGTTTTCATCACTTGAATATGATGATTATGTTGGCAGAATCGGTGTTGGCAGAATAACAAGAGGAACACTTAAAAACAACTCACCATATGTGCTTTGCAAGCAGGACGGCCGCCAAGAAAACATTCGCATAACAAAGCTTTATCAATTTGAAGGGCTTAAAAGAGTTCCTTGCGACGAAGCAATCTTTGGCGACATTGTTTGCGTTGCAGGCATTCCGGATCTTAACATAGGCGAAACGGCCTGCGATCCAAGCTGCATTGAGGCTTTGCCGTTTGTTAAAATTGACGAACCTACAATCAGCATGAACTTTATGGTAAATGATTCTCCGTTTGCCGGCAGAGAGGGCAAATTTGTTACAAGCCGCAACATTCGTGAGCGACTTTTCAAAGAAGTTGAAACCAATGTTTCAATGCGAGTTGAGGAAACCGATTCTATGGACACCTTTAAGGTTTCCGGCAGAGGCGAACTGCATCTTTCCATTTTGATTGAGACGATGCGCCGTGAAAATTATGAATTTCAGGTTTCACGCCCGCAGGTTATTCTGAAAAAAGATGCCGAAACGGGGCAAACGCTTGAGCCAATGGAGCTTGCAATCATTGAAGTTCCCGAGGAATACGTTGGTGCCGTTATGGAAAAACTGTGTTCTCGCAAGGGCGAGGTTGAGAATATGGACACTCGCTCAACTGGAATGACACACCTTGAAATCAAAATCCCTTCAAGGGGGCTTATAGGCTACAGAAGCGAATTTTTAACAGACACAAACGGCAACGGCATTATGAACCAACTTTTTGCAGGATATGAGCCGTTTAAGGGCGATATTGCCACAAGAACAAGAGGCTCAATAGTTGCCTTTGAAACAGGTGTTTCCACGGGATATGCACTTTGGAACACGCAAGACAGAGGCAAGCTTTTCATAGGCCCCGGTGTTGATGTTTACGAGGGCATGATAGTTGGTGAATGCTCAAAAAATGAGGATATAATCTGCAATGTATGTAAGAAAAAGCATGTTACAAACACAAGAGCAAGCGGATCCGATGAGGCACTGAAGCTTGTGCCGCCCACAACGCTTTCGCTTGAGCAGAGCATGGAATTTTTGGCAGACGATGAATTGCTTGAAGTAACGCCAAAATCAATTAGGCTGCGCAAAACAATTCTTGATAAGAGCCTTCGCCTTAAAGCAGAAAGCCGCAAGAAATAACGCATTAAATATTTTCACAAAGCAAAACGCTCCCGGACAATTCTTTAAAAGATGAGCCGAGAGCGTTTTTTGCAAAGGCAACGAAAGGAAATGCATGGAAAAAGCAGGATTATACATTCACATTCCGTTTTGTGCGTCTAAATGCCCGTACTGCGATTTTTATTCCGGCAAATACACTAACGAGGCGGCTGAAAATTATGCAAGCGAGCTTATAGAGGAATTTTGCAAATACAGCGGTGCTGAATTTGACACGGTTTATTTCGGCGGCGGAACGCCGAGTATTTTGCAACCGCAGCTTATTGCAAAAATACTTGAAGCGGCACGAAAAAATTTTAAAATTGCAGATAATTCGGAGATTACGATTGAATGCAACCCATCTAAGGATTTGAAAGAAGACATTGCCGTTTATGCCGGGCACGGAATCAACCGCATTTCGCTTGGTATGCAAAGCGCCGTTAAAGAAGAGCGGCAAGCCCTTGGCAGAATAGCCGGAAAAGCAGAAATTGAGCGCACTTTGAAATACGCAAGAAACAACAATATAAAAAACATAAGCCTTGATTTAATGCTCGGCACGCCGAAGCAATCCCTGCAAAGCCTTGACGAAAGCCTTAATTTCATTGCGGATTCCGGAGTTCCGCATATTTCTGCCTATATGCTGAAAATTGAAGACGGCACGCCTTTTTACAGACTTAAAGACAGATTGCCTCTTCCGAACGAGGACGAAACCGCAGAAATGTATTTAAAAACGGTTGACCGCCTTGAGAGCATGGGAATAATGCAATACGAAATCAGCAATTTTGCAAAGGCAGGCTTTGAAAGCAGACACAACATTAAATATTGGAAACTTGCGCCTTATCTTGGGCTTGGAAAATCCGCTCATTCATTTTGGGGCGGCAAAAGATTTCATTATGATGCCGATTTCAATAAAATTGATGACGGCACCGGAGGCGATGCAGAGGAACAAATTATGCTTGGGCTGCGCCTTAAAAGCGGCATTGACGAGGCACTTTTAAAAGCTGATGTTTCGGCATATGTTTCCGCAGGCTTTATGGAGCGCAGAGGCAGCAAAATCAACTTCACGCCAAAAGGCTTTCTTGTTTCAAACACAATAATTTCAGAACTGATTTAGCAATTTCAGGCGCACAAAAAGGGGCTCAGGAAAATCCTGAGCCCCTTTAGTCTTATTATAACATTATAATTATATAAGTGAGGATTCAGATTAAATTCTTGCAACGCCGTCTTTAATTGCGGCATCCGCAACTGCCTTAGCAACAGTGTCTTTAATACGGCTGTCAAAAGCATAAGGAAGAATATAATCCGGCTTAAGTTCGCTTTCATCAACAAGCGAAGCAATTGCATATGCTGCCGCAATTTTCATGTTTTCCGTTATGCTGCTTGCACGCACATCAAGAGCGCCCCTGAAAATTCCCGGAAATGCCACAACATTGTTTATTTGATTTGGAAAATCCGAACGGCCTGTGCCGACTATTGCAGCGCCTGCTGCAGCAGCCTCATCCGGCATAATTTCAGGCACGGGATTGGCCATTGCCAACACAATGGGATTTGGATTCATTGTTTTTATCATATCCGCAGTAAGCACGCCGGGAGCAGAAACTCCGATGAAAATATCGGTTCCTTTTACGGCATCGGCAAGGCCGCCGCTTACCTTATCACGGTTTGTTATTTTTGCTATTTCAAGCTTTGAATCATTTAAATTATCTCTGCCGGCATATATTGCACCTGTTCTGTCGCACATAACAACATCACCAAGCCCAAGAGTTATAAGCAGCTTTGCAATTGCTATGCCTGCCGCACCGGAGCCGTTTATAACCGCTTTGCACTGAGAAAGCGGCTTACCGGTGAGCTTTGTTGCATTTATAAGCGCTGCGGAAACAACTACCGCCGTGCCGTGCTGATCATCATGAAAAATGGGTATATCGCACATTTCTTTCAGCCTGTTTTCAATTTCAAAGCAGCGAGGGGCGGAAATATCCTCTAAATTTATGCCGCCGAACGAGCCGCTGATGTTATAAACAGTTTGCACAAATTCATCAACATTCTTTGTGCGCACGCAAAGCGGAAACGCATCAACATCGCCGAACTCTTTAAAGAGAACGCACTTACCCTCCATAACCGGCATACCTGCCTCAGGGCCGATATCACCGAGACCGAGAACGGCAGAGCCGTCTGTTATAACGGCAACCATATTCCAGCGGCGAGTAAGCTCCCAGCTTTTATTATAATCCTTTTCAATTTCAAGGCACGGCTGTGCAACGCCGGGAGTATATGCAAGAGACAGAGAATCCTTATCGTTTACCTTAGCCCTTGCCGTTACCTCTAATTTACCCTTCCACTGCTCATGCAATTTTAATGATTCTTTTCTGTAATCCATTGTTTACCTCACTGTTTGTTTTCTATATGCGAAAACGGCTTTGTTTTGCACGGATATGGCTTATAGCCGCTTTCCCAAGGGAACACATAATTAAGGCCCAGCTCATCGCGCACGGCGCAAATTTCCTTTTGCACCGCATCATTTATCGGCACGCCCTCATTTTCCCTTTCCTTCCATATATCATACTCTTTTTCGCCTGCCGTGTAAATCCTTTTTTCGCCGGGTGCCTTTTGGCTTGCACGAAGTTCTCTTAAAATATCGCCCGCCGTTTTCTTAAAGGACTGCAATCCAAGGAACGCCTCTGTATCAATTGCGATAAACCAATGGCCTAGGTGATATTTCTTTTTTTCTCCGTTTTCGCCTATTCCGGAAAGAGCAGAAAGAAAGCTTCCCTGCTGAAGTGCCGCCGAAAGCAGCTCCACCGCAGTTGCGAAATCATATCCCTTATATCCGCCGAGCTCCTCACCTATTCCTCCGAGCGGAGCAAGTGCTGCTTCATGGGTGTTTAACTGCGTTAAGATTTCCTCACTGTTCGTGAGTGCAGAGCCGTCTCTGCCAACCACTGTGCCGACGGGGCAATCCTTACCTATTCTTGCATAATATTCTATTCTGCCTCTTTGGATAATTGATGTGGCGGCATCAAACACAAACGGGAATTTTTCATCCGTTGGCATACCTATTGTGAAAGGATTTGTTCCGAGCATATTTTCCACGCCGTGAGTTGGAGCTATTGACGGGCGGGCATTTGTGCCTGTCATTCCTACCATTCCTGCCTGCGTTGCCATGGTTACATAATAACCTGCTATACCATAATGGCAACTGTTTCGCACGGCAACCATTCCCATACCGTATTTTTTAGCCTTATCAATTGCCATTTGCATGGCACGAACTCCGATAACCTGGCCCATACCGTCGTGCCCGTCCACAACAGCGGTAGTTGCGGTTTCCCTCAGCACCTCAAATTCCGTTACGGGATTTTGGATACCGGCTTTAATTCTGTCTATATAAATAGGTTTAAATCTGTTGCATCCATGGCTTTCTATTCCCCTTTTATCTGATTCAAGAAGCACATCGGTGCAAATAAGGGCGTCTTCACGAGGAACACCGTATCCCACAAATGCATCTGTTACAAAATCCGATATAAGATCCCACGGGCATACTACTTTTGCCATATAATCACCAAAGCCTTTCCGACTGCAAAACACCTTCAAAGCCCGGCAGCCGATCACGGCCTTGAAAGCGCAAACGGCAAAATGCTGCTTGCTTTAATAAATTTTTACCTCTTAATACAATACCGCAGGTGTGTTTAATTCGCCTGCGGCATAATTGCTTATTTTATATTATCTTTCCCAATTGCGAGAGCGTTCAACCGCACGCTTCCAATTTTCATAATATTTATTGCGCTTTTCAATTTCCATAGAAGGCACAAACACCTTATCAACCTGCCTGTTCGACTCTATTTCCTCGGTATTTTTCCAAACGCCCGTTGCAAGACCTGCAAGATAAGCTGCACCGAGTGCGGTGGCTTCTCTGTTTTTAGGTCTGTTAACATTAACGCCTGTCATATCCGCCTGGATTTGCATCATAATATCGGAGATTGACGCACCGCCGTCTACTCTTAAATCTTTAAGCAGAATACCGCTGTCATTAACCATAGCTTCAAGCAAATCCGTCATTTGATATGTGATACTTTCAAGAACGGCACGGCAAACATGCTTTCTGTTTACGCCTCTTGTGAGCCCTATCATGCAACCGCGGGCATACATATCCCAATACGGCGCACCTAGGCCGGTAAATGCCGGCACAAAATAAAGGCCGTTTGAATCCTCCACCTGAGCCGCAAGCACATCGCATTCCGGTGCTGTTTTAATAAGCTCCATTTCATCACGAAGCCATTTAATAACAGAGCCTGCATTGAAAGCAGAACCCTCAAGATCATAAGTGATTTTACCGTCTAACCCCCAAGCAATGCCGGTGAGCAAATTAGAGCGTGATTCAATTCTTTTATCGCCTGTGTTCATAAGCAAGAAACAGCCGGTGCCGTATGTATTTTTTGCTTGGCCTTCATTGAAGCATCCTTGGCCGAAAAGTGCACCCGGCTGATCGCCGATTGCGCTTGCGATAGGAATGCCTGCAATTTGATCCATGCCCGGGAATTTTGCAACCTCGCCGTAAACACAGCTTGAAGGTTTAACCTCCGGCAACATGCACATGGGAATTCCGAGTTTTTCACAAAGGAAAGGATCCCATTCAAGAGTGTTGATATTAAACAGCATTGTGCGGCACGCATTTGAATAATCCGTTACATGCACTTCACCGCAGGTTAAATTCCAAATAAGCCAAGTATCAACCGTGCCGAAAAGCAGCTCGCCTTTTTCCGCACGCTCTCTTGCGCCGGGCACATTATCAAGAATCCATTTGATTTTTGTGCCGGAAAAATAAGCATCAATCAAAAGGCCGGTGTTGCTTTTAATATAATCGCCAAGGCCCTCTGCCTTTAATTTTTCGCAATAATCTGCCGTGCGGCGGCATTGCCAAACGATTGCATTATAAATCGGCTGGCCTGTTTCCTTGTCCCACACAATAGTGGTTTCACGCTGATTTGTGATTCCGATTGAAGCAATATCTTTTGGATCTACTCTTTCATCTCTAAGCACTTCCAAAATAGCCTCAAGCTCTGAAAACAGAATTTCATTGGGATCATGCTCTACCCAACCGTTTTGAGGATAATACTGCTTAAATTCCTTTTGCGCTTTGGCAACAATTCCGCCCTTTTTATCGAAAACGATAACGCGGGAGCTGGTTGTGCCTTGGTCAAGCGCCATTACATATTTTTTACCCATAAATTTACCCCTTTTCGGCAACGCATGGTAAAGTACGCCGCCGCCCTCTTAATATATTTTTTTAACAAAAACAAAAAAGAGTAAGCACTATAACATACTTACTCTTATATTCTAATATTTTATTCACGCAAAGTCAATTTAATACTTATAAATTATAAATTAACATTGCAATAATTATTACACAATCAGCTTTTTGACATAATTAACATATATCTAAAGCGGCTAAATATGATTATTGGTTATTTTCGATAAAATTAACAATATCACCAACGGACTTCATATCCGCAATAACTTCATCCGGCACTTCAATCCGGAACTCATCCTCAATACTCATAACGATATCAATGGCATCAAGGCTGTCTGCATCAAGGTCTTCTTCCAAAAGGCTGTCCATAGTGATTTTGTCGGGATCAACGCTGAGCTGCTCTGCAAGAATTTCTTTGATTTTATCAAGAACCACAATTATCCCTCCTTACCAAAAAGCGGTTGTTAATCCGCTGCATTTATGTTATTATCATATTATAAAATTTATTTGATGTTGTCAATACTTTAAACGGCGATTTTGCCGTGTTTTTATTTTTAACAATAAAGGGGATTTGCAGGCATGAAAAATTACGGACTTTTGGGATGGCCGCTCGGCCATTCCCTTTCCCCGATTATTCACAAAGAGCTTTTAAAAATCTGCAATATTTCCGGCAATTACAAGCTTTATGAGATTGAGCCGGGCAGCCTTAAAACAGAATCGCAAAGGCTGTTTGAGCTGAGCGGCTTCAATGTTACAGTGCCGCACAAAATCGGTATTATCCCCCTGCTTGACGGGCTTGACGAAAAAGCAGCGCTTTTCGGCTCTGTTAATACGGTTAAAACAGGCAAAAGGAACATTGGATTTAACACAGACTGCATTGGCTTTTTGCGTGCGCTTGAAAATGCGGATATTCCTCTTTGCGGCAAAGTGCTTTTGTGCGGAAACGGCGGTGTGGCAAGAACAATAGCATTTGAGGCAGCTCTTGCGGGATGCGATCTTACCATAGCTTGCCGAAACAGTGCAACAAAAAAGGCGATTGACCTGCAAACGGAAATCAAAGAAAAAACCGGAAAATCAACCGCCGTTTGCGAATATTCAAAGCTTGAAAAGGGCTGGGATCTGATAATAAACGGCACATCGGTGGGCATGCTGCCCAACACAAACGCATGCGTGCTTGATAAGGAAACGGTTCAAAGCGCCAAAGCCGTTTACGATGTTATTTACAACCCTGCCGAAACATTGCTGCTTAAATATGCGAAAGAAGCAGGCATAAAGCATGAAAACGGGCTTTCAATGCTTGTGTGGCAGGCAGCGGCGGCGCAGGAAATTTGGAACGGAGTTAAATTTTCGCCAAAAGACATTGAAACGGTTTTAAAGATAACAAAGGAAGAATTAGAAAGCAGATGAACATAATTTTATGCGGCTTTATGGGAGCCGGAAAAACAAGAATAGGCAAAGAAATTTCAAAGCTTACCGGGCGTGAATTTATAGATACCGACGATATTGCCGAAGAAATTGCAGGAAAAAGAATTGCGGACATCTTTGCGCAAAGCGGAGAACAGGAATTCCGAAAAATTGAAACCGAGGCTTGCATTAGGGCGGCAGAGCACGATAATGCAGTTATATCCACAGGCGGCGGTGCAGTTACATTTGAGCGTAACACAGAAATTTTGAAAGAAAGCGGCATTATTATTTTTATTGATGCATCTTTTGCCGAAATTGAAAAGCGAATCGGCGACCCCACCACTCGGCCGCTTTTTAAGAACAAAGCCAATGCCGAAAAGCTCTATAACGAAAGAAAAAGCAAATATGAAAAAGCCTGTGACGCTTCCGTTAACGGCGATGGCAAACCGGAAACAATTGCAAACGAAATAATAAACAAAACTACAGAATTGTTAAATAATCGTAACTAATATTGAAAAGCAAGAAACGTTGTGCTATAATGACAACGTTTTTAGTATGCCGTACATTCCGCTTTTACGGATAAATATTATTTGAAAATTCGGAGTTTAAAATATTATGCAAAAGAAAAAAACAGAGGTCAAACATTTTTTCTCTATGTTTGACAAATATAAAAACCTGCTGCGAGAACTCACAAGAAAAAATGTTAAATTGAAATACAGAGATTCATGGCTTGGCATTTTTTGGAGCTTTTTGCAACCGCTGATGACGATGATTGTGCTTACGGTTGTTTTCGGCAACATTTTCGGTGCGGAAAGAAAGCACATTGTTTGCTACCCCGTTTATCTTTTTACCGGCAGACTTTTGTTTGAATTTTTCACATCTTCATCCAAAAGAGCGCTCAGCTCTTTCAGATCAAATGCGCCGATAATCAAAAAGGTGTATGTGCCGAAATATATGTATCCCCTTTCTGGAATACTTTCAAATTTTGTTACCTTTGCAATTTCGATTTTGTGCTACATTTGCGTTTGGATATTTTTCAAAGCAACGGGATTACTGGGAGGCAGCGGACTGACCGTTAATTTCTATGCACTGCTGTTCGTTGTTCCAATGGCAATATTGCTTATATTCGTTATCGGAGTAGGGCTTATACTTTCCGTTCTTCAGGTTTACTTCAGAGATATTGAATATATATGGGAAGTATTTTGCACACTGCTTTTCTATTGCGTGCCGATTATTTACCCGCTTCAGCAAATAACAACACCTTGGATAAAAATGGTTATTAAAATAAATCCGCTTTATTCGATGCTTGAGTTATTCAGGCAATGTGTGCTTTATTGCCAGCCTATGAGCTGGAAGCTTTTATTGTATGCACTTGCTTGGGCATTTGCAACACTGGGGCTCGGAATTTTCATTTTCAACAAAAAGAGCGATGATTTAATATTCCACCTTTAATTTTAAAATGTTTATAACAATTAAATAAATTTCAAGCGCCGCTTCGTTTTGAAGCGGCGCTTTTTTGCGCTGCACAAGGGATACATTTAACACTTTTTTGCAAGGCAAGGAACTTAGCCTAAAAGCTTTGAAAAATTGCCTTGCGGCCGTTTAAAGCCTGTTTTCCTCTTGATATTCTTTTGCGTACTCAACATTTTGAATGTCCGGCACCGGAACTCCCTGCGCCGTGCGTGCATCTGCCTGCACAATGGGATTGCTTACATAGGCGCCGTATTTATTTGCGATTGATTTTTTCAAGCGATACTTTTTTTCATAAGAGCCGTGCGGGCCCGAAACGATTTTATTTTTCTTCGGCTGCACAGTGCTTTCCCTCAAATCCGGCAACAAGGCCTTTAAGCTGCTGCAAATTATCCGCAGAGGCATCGCTGTGCACAATTGCAGACTGAACACTTTGCGGAAGCGATTTAAAATAGGTGCGCATATCAAGAGGCGCATTATAAATGCTTGACATATCAAAATCTCCTTTTTTAGTAATTATTATCAGTATTCCCTGAATTGAAAAAAACAAATAGTGCAATCTGCTGAAAAATTTTGCTAATTTGTTTTTTTGAGAAATCCTAATTTTTACAACTTTTAAATTGTGTAAAAGAAAATGTCAACCTTTTTCGGCAAAATTTGTTGAAGGTGCATAAATATTACAAAATGGTTACAATAAGCTTGTGATGAATTCACATAGATTAAAAGGTTACAGTTGTGTTACAATTTATGACAGTTTGAGTCTTGCGGCGGCAAGAGCTTTATTTAGGCGGCAAGGGTGTGCCCGTTACGGGAAGTGTGCCCAATTGATGTTAAGTGCCGCAAACGCCGTTCCTATCGGCCGTAATAGGGCGAGCGATAAATTTTAAATGCGGCCGGAAAGGGAAACAGGAACCTTCTTATGAAAAAACTTTGCAGAGCGCTTACCCTGCTTATAATATCACTCAGCATGATATTAACGGTGTTTCCATCAACCGCAGTTGCGGCAGAGAGCGGATTTGAGCCAAGGCTCAGCGCACCGAGCAGATCAAACGCTTACTACAACAAGCAGCTTAACTACTATTCACAAGTAGGCTACGGAATGCCAAACTGCGTTGCATACGCATATGGCAGAGTTTATGAAATCACCGGCAAGCAACCGCTTATAAAAAAGGGCAGTGCAAGCGAATGGTGGAGCATAAACAAACGAAACGGCTACTACAATTACGGCCAAGAACCTCAAATCGGAGCAATTGCCTGCTGGAGCAATCATGTGGCAATAGTTGAAAAGATAGATGGCAACACCGTTACTGCTTCACAATCACATTGGGGCGGAAATTATTTTGACACCACAACATTCAAAAGCGGCACCAACCGCTTTGGTCAAAAATTTTACGGCTATATATACGCCTGCGAAGAAATAAACGAAGAAATAGAGCAGGAAAAGGCAGAGGAAGAAGCAAGGCTGGCTGAAGAGCAAAAAGCTGCAGAAGATGCCTTGAAATGCCACACGGCATTGCCCGAACAGCAGCCGGAATATATTGTGCCCGAAAACAAAGCGGCACTTGCAATCACGGCAAATATCACGGGCGATGAGCCAAAGGTTGTTTTAAACAGCATGGTTCTTAAAAACGCAGTTGCAAAGCAAAACGCAAAGCTGCACTGATTTAATTAAACAGCAAAACCAAAGCATATCGAGCGGCAGCACGATATGCTTTTTTATTATGTTTATATATTATAAACATTATATTACACGCCCATGGCAAAGCAGTTTAACCGGCTGCAAGGAAACAAAAATATTGCAGATTTTTAAAATTTTTTAGAGTTCACAATTTATTTTCAAAAAAAGTGTTGACAAATCAAGCAGTTGGATATAATATAAATACAGTAGTTAGCACTCAGGTGCCAAGAGTGCTAATTCATCAAAATTAAAATTCAAAGGCGGTGGAAAAGGATGATCGGCGAACGGCAAGGCACAATATTATCTTTGATAATAGACAGCTATATTAAAAGCGGCGAGCCAATCGGCTCCAAAACACTTGCAGGCCTTTTGCCCTACAAAATATCCAGCGCCACAATAAGAAATGAAATGGCACGGCTTTCCGAACTTGGCTTTTTAAAGCAAATGCACACAAGCGGCGGCAGAATACCGAGCAACGCTTCATACAGATATTATGTTGATAATCTTATGATTCCGAAGCCGCTTTCGCCGTTTGAAAAGCAGGCGGCGGCAGAAAGGCTTTCGGTTAACGCAAGTGATCCGGAAAGATTGCTTAAAGATTGCGTTAATCTGCTTCAGCAGGAAACACATTGCACGGCATTTTACGATGCAATCGAAGATTCGCTTGATTGCATTCAGGGCGTTGACATAATTCCCGCAGGAAACGGAAAAGCAATGATTGTTATGCTTTCCGTGGGCGGAAAAATCAAATCATCCGTTTGCAAAATCGATTGCCCGGTTGATGATGATTTTAAGGCGCTTTTTTACTACACAATGCGTGAATATTTTATAGGTGTGCCGCTGGCGGATGTTAATCCGGCATTGTTGCAAAAAACGGTTACGGTGCTTGGCACACGGCTTTTTGATATGTTGCCGGCACTAACAAGCCTTTGCGCTTTATGCGCCGAGGCTGCGCAAGGTGCGGTTTATTTCGGCGGAGAAACAAATCTGCTGAGCCACGAAGAGCTTGGAAACGAAGTTTACAGAATATTGTCTTTTTTGGCAGACAGAGAAAATGCGGCGGCAACATTTGAAAAATATCCCGCAAGCGAAAACGGATTGAGCCTTTTTATAGGGCGCGAAAATTTGCATCCGCTGCTTAAAAACACTGCAACGGTGCTCACAAGAGTGGGCTACAATAACGGCCAATCCGCTTTAATAGGCATTATAGGCTCCACAAGGATTGATTATGCATCAATCCTGCCGAGAGCAGAATATATAATGAACACAGTTAAGAATTATCTTCAAAGAGGAGGCGTGGAATTTGAGTAAGAAAGAAAAAGAAGCAAAAGAGGAAAAGCAGCCGCAGGAAAAGGCTGAAAAAGCCTCAAAAGCTTTTGAGAAGAAGGATGAAAAAAAAGAATCCGAAACAGATATGCTCAAAAAGCAGCTTGAGGAGGCAAACGACAAATTTCTCAGACTGAATGCAGAATACCAAAACTTTAAAAGAAGAAGCGAGAAAGAAAAACAAGAAACATACAGCTTTGCAAAGATTGACATAATCAAAGAGCTTTTGCCCGTTATAGACAATCTGGAAAGAGCGATTGCAAGCGATGGCAACAATGATTATGACGGCTTAAAAAAAGGTGTTGAAATGACATTTGACAGCTTAATGACAACACTTTCAAAATTGGGAATTGAGGTTTACGGCGAAAGCGGAGAAACCTTTGATCCGAATCTTCACAATGCAGTGATGCACATTGAAGACGATAAATATAAAGACGGCGAAATCGTGGATGTTTTCCAAAAAGGATACAAAGCAGGAGACAAAATTATCCGTGCTGCCATGGTTCGCTCGGCAAACTAAATTAAAAACTATTTAACGGAGGATATTATATTATGGCTAAGATTATAGGTATTGACTTAGGTACAACAAACAGCTGTGTAAGCGTTATTGAAGGCGGCGAGCCTGTTGTTATCCCTAACGCAGAAGGCGCAAGAACAACACCGTCTGTTGTTGCTTTCAGCAAAGATGGCGAAAGAATGGTTGGCAACGTTGCAAAACGCCAGGCCATCACAAACCCGGACAGAACAATCAGCTCAATTAAGAGACATATGGGCTCTGATTATAAGGTTGATATTGACGGCAAGGCATACACACCGCAGGAGATTTCCGCAATTATTCTTCAAAAGCTGAAATCAGATGCAGAAAGCTACCTTGGCGAAAAGGTTACTGAGGCTGTTATCACGGTTCCCGCATATTTTACAGACTCTCAGCGCCAGGCAACAAAGGATGCAGGCAAGATTGCAGGCCTTGAGGTTAAGAGAATCATCAACGAGCCAACGGCTGCCGCACTTGCATTCGGCATTGATAAGGAAGAAGACCAAAAGGTTATGGTTTATGACCTTGGCGGCGGTACCTTTGATGTTTCCATCATTGAAATGGGTGACGGTGTTCAGGAAGTTCTTGCAACAGCCGGCAACAACCACCTCGGCGGCGATGATTTTGATAAAAAGGTTATGGATTGGATCGTTTCCGAATTCAAGAAAACAAGCGGAATTGACCTTTCGGGCGATAAAATGGCAATGCAGCGTGTTAAGGAAGCTGCAGAGAAGGCAAAGATTGACCTTTCCGGAATGACAACCGCTCAGATTTCACTTCCTTTCATCACACAGGATGCAACAGGCCCGAAGCACTTGGATCTTACTCTTACAAGAGCACAATTCAACCAAATGACAGCAGACCTTGTTGAAAAAACAATGGGACCGGTTCGCCAGGCTATGTCAGACAGCGGCCTTTCAATGAACGAAATAGACAAGATTTTGCTTGTTGGCGGCTCAACCCGTATTCCGGCAGTTCAGGAAGCTATTGAAAAGTTCAGCGGCAAAAAGCCCTTTAAGGGAATCAACCCGGATGAATGTGTTGCAATGGGTGCAGCTCTTCAGGGCGGCGTTCTCGGCGGCGATGTTAAGGGACTTCTTCTTCTTGATGTTACTCCCCTTTCACTCGGCATTGAAACAATGGGCGGCGTAAACACCGTTATCATTGAAAGAAACACAACAATCCCAACAAAGAAATCACAAATTTTCTCCACCGCTGCAGACAACCAAACTTCTGTTGAGGTTCATGTTCTTCAGGGCGAAAGACAATTTGCAAAAGACAATAAAACTCTTGGCATGTTCCACCTTGACGGCATTATGCCCGCACGCCGCGGTGTGCCGCAAATTGAGGTTACCTTTGATATTGATGCAAACGGCATTGTTCATGTTTCCGCAAAGGATCTTGGCACAGGCAAGGAGCAGCACATCAGCATTACAGCTTCTTCAAACATGAGCAAGGAAGACATTGAAAAAGCCGTTCAGGATGCAGAAAAATTTGCGGAAGAAGATAAGAAGAAGAGAGAGGCTGTTGACCTTAAAAACGGTGCAGAGCAGCTTGCTTACCAAACAGATCAACTTATCTCCGAAAACGGCGACAAATTCAGCGCAGACGACAAATCAGCTCTTGAAACAAAATCCGCAGCTCTTAAAGAAGCTCTTAAAGGCGACGATCTTGATGCGATAAAGGCAGCACAGGACGATTTGCAAAACAAGTTCTATGAGGTTTCTCAAAAGCTTTATCAGGCTGCACAGGCAGCTCAAGGTGCACAGGGTGCTCCCGGCGCAGATCAGGGCGCTCAGGGCGGTGCAGACCAAGGCTACACCGACGCCGATTACACCGAGGTTGACGATAACTGATAAAAAGCTTTTAAGCTTTCTTCCCTTTAATAAACACGGCGGGAGCGATCCGAAAGGATCGTTCCCGCTAAAACCGTGTTTTGTTTAATTTTCGGCGGCTGAAGCCGATTAACGCATTATTGCTACCGACATATAGGAGGAAAATATGCCTGAGGAAAAACGAGATTATTACGAAGTGCTCGGAATCCAAAAGGGTGCAACAGAAGACGAGATAAAAAAAGCGTACAGAAAAACGGCTAAAAAATACCACCCTGATTTGCACCCGGACGATAAAATAGCAGAAGAAAAATTTAAGGAATGCAACGAAGCATACGAAGTGCTTTCCGATCCTAATAAAAAAGCAAGATACGACCAATTCGGTTTTGCCGGAGTTGATCCGAATTACGGTGCAGGCGCAGGCGGTTACGGCGGCGGCAGCGGATTTGGGTTTGACGGCGACATTGATTTGGGCGATATATTCTCTTCATTTTTCGGAGGAGGCGGCGGTTTCGGCGGCTTTGGCGGCAGAAATCCAAACGCTCCGCAGCGTGGCAGAGATATACAAATTTCACTTAACATCACATTTGAAGAAGCTGCAAAGGGCTGCAAGAAAACAGTTGAAGTGCCCAGAGTTGAAGATTGCAGCGAATGCGGCGGCACAGGTGCCGCAAAGGGCTCAGAGGCCAAAACCTGCTCCGAATGCGGTGGCAAGGGCTACATCAATGTTCAAAACCGAATGGGCTTTACCGTTGTTTCATCTCAGCGCCAATGCACAAAATGCGGCGGCAGAGGCAAGATAATTGAAAATCCATGCCACAAATGCGGTGGCAAGGGCAAAGTAAGGCGCAAGAAAAAGATTGATGTTGAAGTGCCGGCAGGCATCAGTGAAGACAGAATTTTAACCTTGCGCGGCCTTGGCGACAGCGGCTTTAACGGCGGCCCGGCAGGCGATCTTAAGATTATAGTAAACATCAAAAAGCACGCATACTTTAAGCGAGACGGCTATAATGTTTGGTTTGACAAGCATGTTTCAATTGTTGAGGCCACTCTCGGTGCAGAACTTGAGGTGCCGACACTTGACGGCAATGTAAAATACAATATGCCGGCGGGAACACAACCGAACGATGTTTTCAAGCTTAAGGGTAAAGGTATTCAAAGGCTTAATTCCGTTGGCAAGGGCGACCAATTCGTTCGCATTATTGTTGATATTCCGAAAAATCTTTCATCCGAGCAAAAAAATCTGCTTTTGCAGTTTGACAAAACCTATACTGCCCCAAAAAACGGCGGCAAGGAAGGATTTTTTGATAAATTTAAGAAAAAATAAAAAAGGCTTCGGCGTTTTTCAATGCCGAAGCTTTTTTTGCGCACTTTTGCAAGTTGTTTAAACAGTGTATTGATTATGGCTTTACAAGTGTGCAAATAAGTGTTAATATATTTTTGCTGAGCGGCAAAAAAATTTATAACGGAAGTTTTTTATGGCACACCCTATCAAGCATTTTATAACAATAACAAAGCACCGCCACATGGTTATGAAGCACTGCTTTAAGGCAGGCATACCGTTGCAGGGGCTTGCTCACGATCTTTCAAAATATTCGCCTGCAGAGTTTATACCGGGCGCAAAATACTATCTTGGCAATCGCTCGCCTAACGAAGCGGAAAGAGTTGAAAAAGGATATTCTGCGGCATGGCTGCACCACAAAGGCAGAAACCGCCACCATTACGAATATTGGATGGATTACAGCACAAAAACGAAGCGCCTTGAGCCGATTGAAATGCCCACAAAATATTTCAAAGAAATGTTTTGCGACAGAGTTGCGGCAAGCAAAATTTACCAAGGCAAAAATTACACCGAGGCGCACCCGCTTGAATACTTTTCCCGTGCAAAAACACGAATTATCATGCACCCGAAAACAGCACAAAAGCTTGAAGAATTGCTTGTGATGCTGAAAGAAAAAGGCGAAAAAAAAACATTTGCATACATCAGAAAAATGAAATAAGCCAAAGGGCAGAAAGCATTTTAAGCTTTCTGCCCTTTTATAATTTCAGCGCAAGACCGCCGGCTTTTTGAGCAAGCATTTTTTTAATAACTTCGGAAATATAAGCCGCCGCTTCAACGGGAGGCATTCCGATTTTGCTTATATTAGAAACAACCGTGTAATCGCTTTCGCTCATATCGGGATGAGGCTTATATGCCAAATAAGCGCTCATACTTTCATCCGTTATAAGACCCGGTCGCTCGCCTATAAGCACGCACACAACCTTAGCTTTAAGCAACGGACCTATTTCACGAGCAGTATTTACTCTGCAATAGCGAACAAAAAACGGCTTTCCGACGGATATTCCACTGCTTTCCAAAGCCATTTTCAGCAGCGGAAGCATATCGCCGCAATTCGCCCCTATTGCCGGAGCAGAAAGGCCGTCGCCGCAATAAATTTGCACATCCGCACCGATTGAAGCATTTTGCCTTAATATTTCTTTTTGAGATTCTTCAAAGCACCTGCCCCAATCCGGGCGTGTTATCATATCATATTTATTTTTGCATTTTGTGCGCACCTCAAAAAGGCCGAGCTTTTCAAGAGTTTCTTGTGGCACCTCAGTCATAACGGCATCATTTGCCGCTGCGTGCGCCGCACGAAAATCAAGGTAGCTGCTTGTTCTATATCTGCTTCCCGTTCTCCCGATTTGCAATCTTGCCGGAGTGCGTGAAGCAAGTGAATCAAAATAATCTGCCATAACACTTTTCCTCCGTTACAGAAAAACACGCGGATTGCCGGCATTTTTGCCGAGCCTGCCGTTTTCCCAAATTCCGTATTTTTCAAGCCATTGCCTAAACGGCTCTATGGGCGACAAATTAAGCATTTCCCTGATTGCCGCTATATCGTGATAAGAAGTTGATTGATACATAAGCATAACATCATCGCTTTGCGGCACAGCCATCACATAGTGGCAGCCGGCAGAGGCAAGCATAACAAGCAAGCTGTCGCTGTCGTTCTGATCTGCTTTCATATGATTTGTGTAGCAAATATCACAGCCCATCGGAAGCCCATGCATATGACCGCAAAAATTATCCTCAAGTGCCGCACGAATCAATTCCTTTGTATCATAAATATATTCGGGCCCGATAAAGCCCACAACAGTGTTAACAAGAAACGGCGAATAGTGCCTTGCGAGCCCGTAACAGCGTGATTCCATTACAAGCTGATCCGCACCGTTGTGGGCAGACGATGAAAGCTCGCTGCCCTGCCCCGTTTCAAAATACATATAATTTGGGCCCTCTGCGGTTGAACACTTTGCCATCAGCTCATTTGCATTTTGAAGCATATCAACATCAGTGCCGAATGAAGAAAGCGCCGCCTCGCTGCCTGCTATTGACTGAAAACACAAATCCATAGGCACACCCTGTTTAAGTGCTTTAAGTTGCGTTGTAATATGCGAGAGCACGCAAATTTGCGTTGGTATTTGCAATTTTGTTTTAACATCATTAAAAAGATTTAAAATATCTGCAGTGCTTTTAACCGTGTCTACGGCAGGATTAAGCCCCAAAACGGCATCTCCGGCGCCATAAGAAAGCCCTTCCAAAAGCGAAGCGGTTACGCCCTTAACATCATCCGTTGGGTGATTGGGCTGCAAGCGCACGGCAAAGGTGCCGGGCAAACCGATGGTGGTGTTGCAATGGGCTGTTATTTGCAGTTTTCGTGAAACATACATCAAATCAAGATTGCCCATCAGCTTGGCAAGCGCCGCTATAACCTCTGAGCTCATGCCCCGTGCAAGTGCCAAAATTTCATTGCCCGTTATCATATTATCAAGCACTTTTTCACGCAGCTCGCCGATGGTAAGCTTTTTAATTTTTTCATATTGAGCTGCATCCAAATCATCAAGAATAATGCGTGTTACACTGTCTTTTTCATATTCAACTGCCGGCGAATTTGTAATATCCTCAACGGTTAAATCCGCAAGCACATATTTTGCCGCCACACGCTCTTTTGCATTTTTTGCGCCTATGCCTGCAAGGGTGTCGCCGCTTTTTTGCTCGTTTGCCTTTGCAAGCACTTCCTTAATGCTTTTAAATTCATAATTATGTCCAAAAAGCATTTTATTCATTTTCATGATTGTCTTTTCCTCCGAACACAAGAGTTTTTACAACAACGGGAACCGCCTTGCCGCCTGCAACCGGCACACCGATATCAATATAATTCCCTCGGCGGCAATCTATGCCGTCAAAGCAAATAAAGGGATAGCCGGGCGGAAGCTCGCCTCGCAGGCAAATCCCAAGAGCCTTTGAAAAATCCGCCTTGGTAACAACAACAACCGGCAAGCCTTTTTCAATCAATTGGGAGCAGTTTTTTGCAATATCCTTTGCTATACGCACCAAATCGCCGAAGCTTGGCACATCATCGCCGGGAAGCGAAACAGCACACATTTCCGAGCCGATTCTTGAAAAATCCGAAACGCATTCAAGATTTTTTATAGGCAGCTCAACATTTGAATATTCGATTGTGCTTCCCGAAATATCCATGCTGAAATTCCCTGCACCTATAACAGTTGCTCTGATTGGGCTTGATGCCGAATTTACAATCTTTGCAGGATATGAAAGGCTGCTTTTTCTTATTGCAGCAGCAAGCTGATAACCTATATCACCGAAATCTGCACGGCAACCGCCGCAATCGGCAAAGCATTCGGCAACACCTCCGGAAAACGAAACCGCTTCCGGCACATATTTGCCGCATGGCAAAGAATCCGTTATGCAATAATCCGGCACACTGCCGCAAGAAAAAACAGCATTTTTAATAATATCCGCAGCAATGTTGCACAGCTTTTCCGTTTCGGCAAAATCAGAAATTGATTTAACAGTTATTCCGTTATCTGCACACAAACGCTTTATTTCAGGAGTTAAAGCTGCTTTTCCGCTTTTATCGAAACGCACAAGCCTGCCGCCGATATTAAGGCAACAATCGTCAACGCAATCGCCGTCTTTAAAATAAGAAATATTTGTTGTGCCGCCGCCTATATCTATATTTGCGATTACCACGCCGCTTTGCTCGCTGAATTTATCGGCGCCTGCACCCTTGCCGGAAAGATAAGATTCAAGCTGAGAGCCTGCCTGCGCCGCTATAAAATTGCCTGAATATTCCGCTATATCGGCAAGCACCTGCTTTGCGTTTTCTTTTTTTGAGGATTCGCCGGTTATAATAACGGCGCCGGAATCAAAATCCTCCTTTTTAAAGCCCGCCGCAGCATATTCTTTTTTTATTATCTCGGCAACCTTTGCGCCGTTTATGTTTCCGTTTTCATCAAGAGGCGTAAAATAAATCTTGCTTTCATAGATTATTTCCTTCTTGGTTATCACGGCATGGGGAACGGTGCCGAAACCACCCTGGACGGCAATCCCAATGCGGCTGATTATCAAATGCGTTGTTGTGGTGCCCACATCAATACCCGCACTTAAAAGAATTTGATTTTCCATACAACATCCTTTTACTAAAAAAGCCGACCTGCATTAAGCAAGCCGGCAAACATCATCGTTTTCGGTTTAATTCTGTGCCTCTTCTGCCTGTTTGGCAGCTTTTGCAGCTTTTTCCGCCTCAATGGTGGATTTCTTTTTTCTGTGGATTATAAAGCGATTGCAAGGATAAGTCCACAAAGTGGGAATAGCCATTCCGATAAGCTTTAAAACAAGATCGGCAAAATTGCCTGTTAAATTATGGCTTGCCGCAAAGGTTTGCATTGCAGAGCCTATCCAGCCGTTTGCAAAAATGGTGAACACAACCATTATAAAATACAAAATAATGCTGAGTGTTGGATTTGCATCTGCCTTAAATGTGATTTTGCGATTTAAGATAAATGCAATCAAATAGCCGACTGTTGTGGAAATCAAATATGTGTAAAGATAACCCTTTGATTCAATGCCGATCATATTGAGGGCAGGGCTTGTGATGGCAACGCTTGTAAGCGAAGCAAAAACAGTGTTTAAAAGCACCATGTGCACCACAAGCTCAATTGCAGAGGAGCCGCCGCCGGCAATTGAAAATTTTATAAATTTCCATATTTCTGCGTGTTTTTCGGTCCATCTAACAAAGGGATTGTTCTTTTTATCCGTTTTATTCTCGCTCATAACTGCTCCTTAATATTATAAAAATTTTGCAAGCAAAACTATAACCGCCACAACGGCAGCCACAATTGCAAGTGCTTTTTCAATCATCGGAATTGCCGCATCCACCGTTTCCGGCGCCTTGCTTGACAAATAATCATAAACCGGCTTTTGCACCTTTGTGCCTACAAGCTCATCAAATGTGCGTGTGTAGGTTTCATATTCGCCGGGCTTATTTTCATCAAGTTCTATAATGCGAACGCCTCGTTTTGTTCTGTTGCCGTAAACATTAAAGCCGCTCGACTGAGTAAAGCCGAGATCAACATTTTTGTATCTGCCTACAAAGCTGTTTTTATGATCATGCCCTACAAAAACAGCCATAACATCGCCTTTTTCAGAAATTGCATCGAACTCGCCCGTGTTTTCGTTGGGAATTGACGGCGGCTCAAGCAGCATATCACCTTTTCTGCAAGTATCGCCGAGAACATAATATTCATTTTTATGAGTTCTGAACGCTCTGATGGCACCTTTGGTGGTTTTTTTAACCTGCTTCAACACATTATAGTATTCACACAAGGGGATATGTTGAAAAACAATTGACGGCACATAGGCGCCGTTTTCAGCCTTCAGTTTTTCCCTTGTTTTTTTATACCAATCAATAATTCTAACATCAAACGGCTCATATCCGCCGCCCTTGGCATCGGTGCCGCTGTCAAACAAATAAATGTTGAAAACATCCCTGTTTGAGCCGTCCGAAGCTTTAATCGGAATGTAGCAGGTGCCGCCGTCATCCGAAAGCTCTGCCGGCTGCTCACCAACGCAGTTCGGAAGCGCCTTATAAATATTTTCAAACTGCTCTTTATTTGAAATTCCAACCTGCCTGTCGTGGTTTCCGAAGGTTACGGCAAAAGGAATGTTTCTTTTTGTTACCGGCTTAAGCAGTTTATAAATTGTTTCTGCAACGGCATTTTCAAGCTCTTTTCCCTTGCCTTTATAAGTAACTCCATAGCCCTTAATTTGATCACCTGTATAAATTACCAAATCTGGCTTTTCTGCCTCAACGGCTGCCTCTAAAAGCGCCGAGGTGTCGGGTGACACGGCAGGAATTTCCTGAATATCCGTGATTTGCATTATTTTAAATTTTCTGTTTTTGGTAAATCTCATACGCTTCTCCTCAACAAGCGAAATAAAAAAAACAACCTAAAGGCAAAAGGAGGGCACTGCAAAATTTCAATTGCGGTGTCCTCCTTGACTTATTTTAGATTATCATACGGAAAAGAAAATGTCAATAAACACATTTCATGCTTTACATAATATTCACCGTAATTGAACATAAATTTGACATTGCTTTATTGAACTTCAACCGCTCCGCCGTTATTTGATGAAATAAATCCTATCCAAGTTTTACCGGGATTAAGTTTGAGCTCATTGCCAGAAGCATCTGTAAATACCAGCTTTCCGTTATCCTCTTTCCAGCTGAAATCAACAACCGTGCCTGCGGATGCAAGCTTGCCCGTGCCGCTTGTGAATTTATAATTACAATATGTTTCCGTTTTGCCGGATCCTTTATAATCAAGCTTATCAACATATTCGCTTTCGGCCATAAGCATAACAACATTTTCAAAGCTTACCTCTTGCTTGAAATCTGATTGATTTTTATATTTGCCGTCTGCCGAATCATATGTAAATGTGTGGTTGTAAGCAGACGAAGCTCTGTTTGAAAACTTGCCGGTGATGCTGCTGCAAGGCGATTGCGACACGGCAGTTGCCTTTTCGTTAAACGCAAACTGAGTGAAGCGAGATGAATCAATATCTGTTCTGTAGCCTTTTTTCTCAATTGCAGCAACAAGCTCGTTTCCGAGCAGCACGGCATTGTGAGGGCTAACCTTATCTTTGGTGCGTTTAAAGCAAGAAGATGTACTCATACCGTCTATATTATCAACATTATTGTTTTTAATATAATCATCTGCGCCCTCATAATCGCCCTTGCTGTGGCTTTGGCCGAAATGAACATACAAGCAATCAAAAAACTGAGAAAATTGCACAAAGCTTGGCCTTGCAGAGCGTGTTGGGCCAACCTGTTCCGGCAAATCGGTCATATCTGCATAAAGCCAAAGCATGCGGGTTATGCCGCCCTCAACTTCGCCCTCAACAATAATATCGGGTGAATCCATATTATATTGCGGGCGTGCCTGAGGCGAATTTTCAACAACAACGGCAACCGGCCTTTTGCCGACTGCGGAATCATTATAATCAATCTCGCCCGTAAGCGGATTTGTAATAACAATCGGTGCCTCTGTGGTGGTGCTGCTCATAGGCAAAGTTTCTGTTTCCGGCTCTTTTTTATTGCGTGATGCGCCCACACAAATGCCAACCACAATTGCTATGGCAGCCACAACGGAAACAACTGCAATTATTATTTTCTTATTCTTTGAATTTTTCATGTATCCATCTTCCTCGGGGTATTCGTCTGCGTAATTTTCACCGTTCGGATCAACCTTCTCCGGTGAAAACGGCAGTTGCGGTTTATCGGAATCATCTTCCGTTTCCCGTGCTTTTTTCAAATCACTTTCAATAGCTTCAACGGAATCACTTTTTTCGGGTGTGCCGTTTCTTTCGCTTTTTTCATTTTCTTCAGGCTGATCGGAAATCTTTTGCTGCTGCGTTGGTTCATCTGTGTTTTTCACAACCGAAAAACCGGAATTTTCTTTTTCGTTCAGCTTAAAATCCGTATTTTGCGCTTTTTCGTCATCAGACGGTTGCGGCTCATCGCCTTTTGCAAACTTAAATTCGCTAAGGATCTTATCAACCTCATCATCCTTATCAGACATGTGAAGCCTCCTTTTTCAAATCAACTGATTATATAATATCATATAAAATCACGAAATGCACTATATTTTTATCATTTTATTGATTTTGCACACAATATATAGTAAACTTATGTTAAGGTGCACAAGTAAATGTGCTTTTGAAAGGTTGGTATAAATGGCAAAGGCTATTCCGATAATCATAACAAACACAAATATTTTGCTTTACGATAAAGCAAGCGAGGAATTCAAGCCGTTTTCGCTGCAAGGGATGGAAACCATGCCTAACATTCCTTTTTACCATTCCTTTGCAAAGAAAATTGCGGAAAGCCAGCATTATTTTAAAGAATTTTTAAAACAATATTATCCGAAAAAAGCAAACAAAAATATTTTGGCAATAATTGTGCCTGACGATACAAGCCCGCTTGAAAGCATTTTCATAAATGAGTTTTTCGTTAATTCCGGCACCTGCAAAGCCGTGGCGCAAATGACGATGGCACAGGCGCTTTCAAAAGAGCATTCTCAATATATTTCCATATCAAAATCATCAAGAAATGTTGTGCTGCAATACATCAGAAACAATGAAATAAAGGCTTCAAGATATTATGACAGAAACACATATATTGCGCCCAAAATTTCAGAGGATGCCAAAAGGCTGCATATAGACATTGAATATGAAAACACACCGATTTTCATAAATAATTTTAATCTTGATATGGATGATTTTTTCGGAATCGGCACTGTTATAACACCAAAGGAATTTATGCACAAGATTGCACAAATTGATGTTGAAAAGATTTAAAACAAGGCACGAATTCCGAGGAAGGCGCAGAATTTGCTTTTTGCCGATTTTGCCGGCCTTTTTCAATATAACGAATAAGAAAACCACCGCGGCAAATAATATTACCGAGGTGGTTTTTTATGAATAAAAAAAAGAAATCAAGCACGACGGAGATAAAAAAAATAATAGATCTGACCGCATATTTCAGCCCGATAACAAAAGAAAGCGATTTAAGCTATGAAGCCGAGGGCAAGAAAAGAAACAACGACCGCGACTCAACAACTCCAACGATAAATAATTAAACACAAAAAGCCCGAATATATCAAAACGATATATTCGGGCATATCTTATTTATAAACAAATATTTGCAACACCGTGCGCCCTTTTTTTGTTGAGCCAAGCACATTGCCGCACTTAAATCTTCCGTTGCCTCTTACCGAAACAATATCACCGGGTTTTACATTATAAGAAAAATTTTCGCACAGAGCACTGTTCACAAACACTTTGCGCTGAACAAACAGTTCTTTAACTCCGCTGCGTGAAAAATTATAAACCGCCGCCGCAAGCACATCAAGCCTGAGCGATGCCACAATTATTTCTTTTTCCTCCGGTTCTGCCACGGCACCTGCAGGCAGATTTTGCACAACACGGCATTTAACGCAGGTGTGGCGCACTTTATCAAGATTTTGCACCACATAATCTGCAATTGAATCAAGACAAAAAATATAGCCCGTGTTGTTTTTAACAACAATATCTCCGAGCACACTTCGCTTTATTCCGAGCCCCATAAGCGAACCGAGAAAATCACGGTGCAAAAGCTTATCCGCAAATTTTTGCGAAAGCGGCGCTGCCTCCACAATTTTTATTGGAAATTCGGCATATTCACACCCGTTTCCAAATGCGGCAACAGCTCTTTCGGCGCCGTCATATCCGCCGAATGTGGCATAATCACAAGGCAAATTCAGCGATGAAAGCTCGCTTTGCTCCTCCATATTCAAAAAATCGGAAAAGGTTACATAGCAGCGCTCACTTGCTCTTTCGGCAAGCTCCGAGAGCCTTTTTTCTGACATATCCATAAAACACCAAAAAGCGGTGCCCGTTTTGCAGGGCGACCGCTTTCTTCAATCTGATTATTTTGCTGCTTTTCTTGCCTTAACAGCTTCTGTGATAAGGGGAACGATTTTATTTAAATCGCCAACGATGCCGTAATCCGCAACATCAAAAATAGGAGCGCTTTCGTCCTTGTTTATTGCGATTATGATATCTGATTCTTCCATACCTGCAGTGTGCTGAATTGCACCGCTGATGCCTATGGCAAAATAAACATTCGGGCGAACCGTTTTGCCCGTTTGGCCAACCTGAAGATCCTTAGGAAGCCAGCCGTTATCAACAACTGCCCTTGAGCATGAAACTGTTCCGCCGAGGGCATCTGCAAGATCTTCAAGAAGCTTGAAGTTTTCTTTGCTGCCTACACCGCGCCCGCCTGAAACAAGAATTTTTGCCTGCTGAATATCAACAACGGTTTCAACGGATTTAACAACTTCAAGAATTTCAACATAACAATTGTTTTCTTCAAGCTGAGGATTAAACTCAATAACCTGAGCTTTTGCGTTTTCAACAGGAGCAATCTTTTGCATAACGCCGGGGCGAACAGTTGCCATTTGCGGGCGGTTGTCCGGGCAAGCAATTGTTGCGATTGTGTTGCCGCCGAATGCCGGGCGAGTCATAAGAAGCTGATTGTGCTTTTGCTCTTTATTCGGAAGAGGATTAAGCGGAAAATCGCCGATTTCAAGCACTGTGCAGTCTGCCGTTAAGCCTGTGCCGACTCTTGCCGAAACACGGGGGCCGAGATCACGGCCGATAGCCGTTGCGCCAACAAGCATTATCTCCGGCTTATATTCATTGATAGCTGCTGCAAGAGCCTGAGTATAAGGCTCTGTTCTGTAAGTTTCAAGCACGGGATTATCAATAACAATAACCTTATCTGCGCCGTATTTTGCAAGCTCATCGGCAAGATTTGCAACTTTGTAGCCGATAAGCACAGCCGTTACCTCTGTTTCAAGCTTTGCGGCAAGATCCTTTGCCTTGCCAAGCAGTTCAAAAGCGATGGGGCTGATTTCGTTATCCACCTGCTGAGCGTAAATGAAAACACCCTTATACTGTTCTATATTTTCTGTAATCATTATTCAGCCCTCCTTAGATGATATGCTTTTCTTCAAGCTTTGCGATAATATAATCTGCGGATTCCTGAGGAGTATCAAGCGCAACCTTTTCGCCTGCGCCCTTTCTTACCTTATCGGAAGCCTTTGCGATTTTTGTGGGTGAGCCGGAAAGGCCGATATCGGAATCATCAACATCTTTAAGATCTGCTCTGCCCCAAACGGTGATATCTTTCTTATAAGCATCGAAAATGCCGCCCGGAGTCATATAGCGGGGATCATTAAGCTCTGAAAGAGCTGTGATAAGCACCGGCATTTTAGCCTTAAGCATATGATATCTGTCGTCAAACTGGCGCTTAACAACAACGCTGTCGCCGTCAACCTTAATATCCTCCGCATAGGAGATAACCGGAATTCCGAGATGCTCTGCAATCTGAGGACCAACCTGAGCGGTATCGCCGTCTATTGCCTGGCGGCCTGTGATGATAATATCATAATCTATATTGCGAAGTGCGCCTGCAATTGTGCTTGAGGTTGCCCAAGTATCAGCACCGCCGAGAACTCTGTCTGTTACAAGAATGCCGTTGTCTGCGCCCATGGCCATAGCCTCACGCAAAACCTCTTCTGCCTTGGGAAGACCCATAGTAAGAGCAGTTACCTCTGCACCGAATTTATCTTTAATTCTGAGAGCAGCCTCAAGGCCTGCTTTATCATCAGGATTCATAATTGTGAGCATTGCCGCTCTGTTTAAAGTGCCGTCCGGATTAAACTGAACTCCGCCTTTTGTATCCGGAACCTGCTTTATGCAAACTACTATTTTCATATTCTGCTCCTCCTTACTTCAGCAAATTGCCGCTGATAACCATACGCTGAACCTCGGAAGTGCCCTCGTAAATCTCTGTTATCTTAGCGTCACGCATCATGCGCTCTACTTCATATTCACGGATATAGCCGTAGCCGCCGAAGAGCTGAACAGCTTTAGTGGTTACATTCATAGCGGTTTCTGCAGCGAAAAGCTTAGCTTCTGCAGCTTCAAATGAATAATTCTTTTGAGTTGCCTTTGCCATTGCAGCCTTATAAACAAGCATTTTTGCAGCCTCAACCTGAGCTGCCATATCTGCAAGCTGGAATTGAGTGTTTTGGAAAGCGCCGATTGATCTGCCAAACTGCTTTCTTTCCTTAACATAAGCAACTGTGCGATCAAGAGCACCCTCTGCAATGCCGAGAGCCTGAGCGGCAATACCTATGCGGCCGCCGTCAAGAGTGTGCATTGCGATTCCGAAGCCCTTGCCTCTGGGGCCGAGAATATTATCCTTGGGAATTCTGCAATCTTGGAAAATAAGTTCATAAGTGGAAGAGCCGCGAATACCCATTTTCTTTTCTTTTGTGCCGAAAAGGAAGCCGGGTGCGGTTTTGGGAACGATAAATGCAGAGAAAAGCTTTTTCTTTCTGCCTCTTTTATCTTCAACAATATCGGTAACTGCAATAACGATATAAATATCTGCTTCTTTACCGTTTGTGATAAAGCATTTAGAGCCGTTGAGCACCCATTCATCGCCATCAAGCACAGCCTTTGTTTGCGCTCCCTGAGCATCAGTGCCGGCGCCCGGCTCCGTAAGAGCAAATGCGCCGAGCAGCTCGCCCGAAGCAAGAGGCTTTAAGAACTTTTGCTTTTGCTCTTCCGTGCCGTAAGTAAGAATGGGATCGCAGCAAAGCGAGGTGTGTGCGGAAACGATAACACTTGTTGTGGCACAAGCCTTTGCAAGCTCTTCAACGCACATAACATAAGTGAGGGGATCACAGCCCTGGCCGCCGTATTCCTTTGGAACGGGAATTCCGAGGAAGCCGAGCTTTTGCATTTTAGTTACGGTTTCTCTTGGGAATTGTTCGGTTTCATCTGTTTCAACAGCAAGTGGCTTTACTTCATTTTCAGTAAAATCAGCAAAAAGCTTTCTTGCCATTTCATGTTCTTTGCCGAAAGTAAAATCCATATTGATTTCCTTAGCCTTTCTGCCCGCCTGTACGATAAATTTTCAAAGTTGCGCTGCGGGCTTGGCGCAATTATATGCTGCAATGCAGCGAAAATAACCTTGCCGAGCGATAAATTATTTCAAATCTACCACCGCAGCGGCGTGCACAAAAATGCACGCCGCCGTGATTTCAGTTATTATTTGCGATAGTCATAGAAGCCCACACCTGTTTTGCGGCCGAGCTTACCTGCACGAACCATCTTCTTAAGAAGAGTTGCGGGGCGATATTTGGGATCGCCTGTTTCGGAATAAATTGTTTCCATAATTGCAAGCACAATATCAAGGCCTACATAGTCGCCGAGTTCAAGCGGGCCCATGGGATGATTTGCGCCGAGCTTCATTGCAGTGTCTATATCTTCAACGCTTGCAATGCCCATTTCATAAACGGTGATACCCTCGTTGATAAGAGGAATAAGAATTCTGTTTACAACAAAGCCGGGAGCCTCGTTAACCTCAACGGGAGTTTTGCCGATTGCTACGGCAATTTCCTTAATTTTAGCAACCATATCGGCAGGAGTGTTTGCACCTGCGATAACCTCAATAAGCTTCATAACGGGAGCGGGATTGAAGAAATGCATGCCGATAAGCGGTCTGTCAAGGCCTGCACCGATTTCTGTGATTGAAAGAGATGATGTGTTTGTTGCAAACATACAATCCGGCTTAACTATTTCCTGAAGTTCCTTAAATGTTTGCTTTTTAACATCCATAACCTCAAGAGCAGCCTCTACGATAAGATCGCAATCCGAGCAAATTTCTTTGGTGCCTGTGGTGATTTTAGCAAGGATTGCATCTGCGGCAGCCTGATCCATTTTTCCCTTTGCAATTCTTTTTTCAAAGCCCTTTGCGATTTTGTTTTTGCCGTTTGCGGCAAATTCATTGTTAATATCGCAAAGTGCAACTTCATAACCTTCAACCTGTGCAAAAGCCTGAGCAATACCGGAGCCCATTGTGCCTGCGCCTATAATTCCGACTTTCATTTTAAATTCCTCCTGAATTATTATTTGTTAATAAACGGCTTTTTAACCTTTTCCTTGTTTCGATCAAGGAAAAATGCCATGCCGTATTTTTGATCTTCTGTTTCAAAGCAATCACCGAAAAGCTTTTCTTCAATTTCAACTGCGCTTGAAATATCCGTTTGTAAGCCTTGGTTAATTGCTTTTTTGCAATTGCGAACGGCTATTGGAGCGTTTGCCGCAATAATTGAAGCCATTTTCTTGGCTGCCGGCATAAGCTCTTCTATAGGATAAACAGCGTTTACAAGACCGATGCGAAGAGCCTCGGGAGCCTTGATATTTCTTGCCGTGTAAATAAGCTGCTTTGCCATTCCAACGCCGACTGTTCTTGCAAGGCGCTGTGTGCCGCCGAAGCCGGGTGTAATTCCGAGGCCGACTTCAGGCTGGCCGAAAACAGCATTTTCGGAGCAAATTCTGATATCGCATGCCATTGAAATTTCACAGCCGCCACCGAGAGCAAAACCGTTTACCGCAGCGATTACCGGAATGGGAAGATTTTCTAATTTAAGAAAAACATCGTTTCCTTTTTTGCCGAAAGCCTCGCCCTCTGCCTTTGTGAGTGTGCTCATTTCACCTATATCTGCGCCTGCAACAAATGATTTTTCGCCTGCACCCGTAATGATAAGAGCACGAACGGTGTCAAAATCAATTGAATCAAGCGCCTCATTGATTTCATCAAGCACAGCGCTGTTGAGAGCGTTAAGAGCCTTTGGCCTGTTTATGGTTAATACGGCAACTGCGCCGTCTGCTTCATAATTTATAAATTCCATTGCTATCTCCAAGTTTTAAACGAATAATCAGTCTCTTTCAACTACCGTTGCACAGCCCATACCGCCGCCGATGCAAAGTGTTGCAAGGCCCTTCTTGGCATCTCTCTTTTCCATTTCATGAAGAAGAGTAACAAGAATACGGCAGCCCGAAGCACCAACAGGGTGACCGAGAGCAATTGCACCGCCGTTAACATTAAGCTTTGAAGCATCAAGGCCGAGATCTCTTGCAACAGCGATAGACTGAGCAGCGAAAGCTTCGTTAGCCTCAATAAGGTCCATATCATCTACCGTGAGATCAAGCTTACTCATAAGCTTTCTAGTTGCTGCAACAGGACCGATGCCCATAATTGCAGGATCAACGCCTGCAAGAGCGCCGCCAACCCAAGTTGCCATAGGTTTAACGCCAAGCTCTTTTGCTTTTTCTTCGCTCATAACGATAACTGCGGCTGCACCGTCGTTAATGCCCGAAGAGTTGCCTGCTGTTACAATACCGTCCTTTTTAAATGCGGGGCGAAGTCTTGCAAGGCCTTCTGCGGTTGTGCCTGCACGGGGGCCTTCATCGGTGTCAAACACGATTGTTTCTTTTTTCTTTTTAACCTCAACAGGAACGATTTCGTCCTTAAACTTGCCCTCTGCTCTTGCTTTTTCGCATTTTTGCTGGCTGTTTGCCGCAAATTCATCAAGTTCTTCACGGGTGATGCCATATTTTTCACAAACGTTTTCTGCCGTGATGCCCATATGATAATCATTGAAAGCATCCCAAAGAGCATCATTAACCATAGTATCAACCATTGGAGCATTGCCCATTCTGTAGCCGTAACGAGCCTGCTTGAGTGCATAAGGAGCCATGCTCATATTTTCCATACCGCCTGCAACAACGATATCTGCTTCGCCCGATTTAACCATTTGTGCCGCAAGATTTACACAATTAAGACCGGAGCCGCAAACAACATTGATTGTTACAGCAGGAGCTTCGATTGGAAGGCCTGCCTTAATAGCAGCCTGGCGTGCAACATTTTGGCCTTGGCCTGCCTGAATAACGCAGCCCATATATACATGCTCTACTTCGGAAGCGGGAACGCCGGCTCTTTCAAGAGCATTCTTGATTACGATAGCGCCCAAATCAACAGCAGGAGTGCTGCTGAGAGTGCCGCCCATTGTGCCGATAGCGGTGCGGCAAGCACCGGCAAGAACAACTTTTCTAGACATAATTATTACCTCACAATAACTTTAATTGCCTCGAATACACGAGGTTTTATTTTTTTTACAACTCTATAATAATATAGTTTTCGGTGATTGTCAATAAATTAACAAATTTTCGGCAACTATAACAAAACAGGGCTGTTAAATCAACATTTTTAGTGCAGATTTGAAGCGTTTAAAACGCCGCAAAGCCGCTTTGTTAAGCGGTTTTACGAGATTGTGCAAAAATTATCATTCTTTTTAAAGCATTTATCATTTAGGCTTTTTTAAACGGTTTGATAATCATTTTTTACGCAAAAAGACATAAAAACGGTTCATTCTATTTCCTGCTTTCAAGCCGCAAATAACCGTGCTTCAAGTAAGTTTTTATTACGCCGATAAAAACAAAACCCCGTAGAAAAACCTGCGGGGTATTTGATTGCTTATTGAATTTTAATTAACCTTTTGTGCAATTGCGTTCTGCAAGATAATCATTGCTTGCCGGGAATGAGTTTGTGTAAACAATATCAAGAGAAGCTTTCTTATCCTTGAACGAAAGAACGTTTGCGTGCTGCACATTGATATGAACGAGCATGGTGTATTCAGCACTGACAATTTCATTTGTGGCTGTGTTAATTGTTACAGTGCCTGTGCCGCCCTTATAATCAACCACAAAGTTTTCTTCAATTGTGCCCGATGAGAATGAAAGCACGCTGATTGAACCAACAACGGAACTGATGTCGCCGAGTGTGTTGAAGAAATGGCCCTGTGCGTCCTGTGCCGGCATTGAAAGAGTTACGGCTTTAGGCTGAATTGTGATAGAAATAGTGCCATCACCGTTATCCTTAACATTGGCCATAAGAACATCTTCGGGAGTAAGAAGAGATTTAGAAACATCAATCTTCTGATCCGTTACTGTGTCATTACCGGGAACAAGGCTGCCGCTTGGCGGAAGTCCTTTAATGCCGCCGGTGAAGAGGCTGCCGAGAATTCCGGGAACAAGCTGATCAATCATGCTGATTGACTTGCCTTCAACAAGAAGATTCTTAACTTCGATATTCTCTGAACCAACAAGTTTATACATTGTTGTGGGGCTTCCCTCGTAAGTATAGGTTTCGCCCAATGTTTTAGTGTAGTTATAACACTCTACATAATAGTTTACAACATCGTCAACAGTTTTGAATTCCTTACCGCCGTAAGTAGCCGGTTTGAACTCTTCGATAGTTGCAACATCTTCGGTTGATGTGTTATCCTCATTAACTGGAGCTGCTGCTGCGCCGCCTCGTTTTACAAAGCCGCATATAGCAATTAAAGCGATGATACTTATAACAAGAATAACCGCTAATATTTTATTGAACACATCGAGTCCGGTTTTAGCTTTCATATAGAAATTCCCCCTTGCCTTATAATAATAACCTATTCTTAAAAATATTTCAACAATTTTTGTAAAATATTTTAACAAATTGTTTTTTTTATAAAATTATTAAATATATATTATAACATTTATATATGTTTGCCGCTTTTTGTGCAATTTTATTAACAATTTATATTGCAATCGAGCGGTATTGTGATAAAATTATTAAAAGAAGAAGTTAAATAAATCACGATTTTGGCAGGCAGGGTTATGAAGGAACAGGAAAAAACAATATTAAGAAAGCTTAGGCGTGAAAAGGCAGAAAGCTTTTTTCTGATTATCAGAGGTGCAGAAGTGGGCGTTTTTGCGGGCCTTGTGTGCGTGCTTTACAGATTTTTGCTTTCGCAGGCTGAAACAATACTTTATAAGGTAATAGACGCAGTTAAGGGCAACCCGATAAAGAGCATACTTTGGATTGCCGCTCTGGCAATTTTGGGTGCGCTTGTGGCTCTTATTATCAAGGCGGTGCCTGATTCCGGCGGATCCGGTATTCCGCAGGTTAACGGAGAGATAAAGGGCTATCTTTCACCAAGCTGGTGGAGAGTAATTATTGCAAAGCTTGTGGGCAGCACGGCATCCATATTCAGTGGCCTGGCACTAGGCAGAGAAGGCCCAAGCATTCAATTCGGCGCAATGGCCGCAAAGGGCGTTGCAAGAATCACAAAAGCAGATAAAACAACCGAGCTGAGAATGATAAGCTGCGGTGCGGGCGCCGGACTTGCGGCGGCATTTAACGCTCCGCTTGCCGGAATTGTTTTTGTGCTTGAGGAAATTTATAAAACGTTTGACAAAGCAATTCTTTGCATGGGAATAGTTGCGGCGGTTACGGCTGATTTTGTTTCAAAACTGTTTTTCGGGCAAGACACGGTTTTCAGCTATGATTCGGTAACAATTCCCTTGCGCTGGTATTGGCTTTTGATAATCATGGGCGCCGTGTGCGGATTATTTGGCGTTATAAGCAATGTGCTTATGATAGGATTCAGAGACATAGTTGCAAAAATAACAAAAATTCCAAACACAATTAAGATGGCGGCAGGCTTTGCGATTAGCGGCATAGTTGGATTGCTGATGCCGCAAATTCTTTGCGGCGGGCACAGAATGAGTGAGCTGCTCATAAACGAGCACCCTGCAATCGGTGCAATGGTGATTTTGCTGCTTGCGAAATTTATTTTCGGCATTTTCAGCTTTGGCACCGGTGCACCCGGCGGCACGCTTTATCCGCTTTGTGTTTTGGGCGCATATCTTGGTGCTATATACGGCAGAGGTGCAATTGATATTTTCTGGCTTGACCAAAGCCTTTGGCAGGAATTTGTTGTGCTTGGAATGGCAGGGCTTTTTGCATCAATAGTTCGCGCGCCCATAACGGGTGTTATTCTTGTTTTTGAAATTACGGGTAATGCAAGCAGCCTGTTGCCGCTTGTTGTTGTAAGCCTGATATCATATGCCCTTGCCAATATGACGGGCAACTCACCATTTTATGCAGCTTTGCTTGACAGAACTGTTAAGCACGAAGGAATAAAAGAAGCCAAGGCAGCCGAAAAGGTGCTTGAAACCTTTGTTATTCCGCAAAGCAGCCCTGTTTGCGGCAAAACAATTTCACAAATCAAATGGGGCAAGCATTGCCTGATAGTTTCAATTGAAAGAGACGAAACGCCTATAACGCCAAAGGGCGATACCGAGCTTAAAGCAGGCGATATACTTGTTATTATGATAAGCCAAAGGCATTTTGCACTTGATTACGGCAGAATAGAAAGAATTATAAACGGCAGGCAAATTTAACTTCCGTTTAAGCCTAAGCATTAAGGCTTTAATCATTTCAAGCACAGACATTCCCACATAATACGTTAAAATCAGTTGAATCAAACCTAAACAGATTTAATTCACACTGTTTAAACACAAACAAAAAGCCGTTTCTTAATCTAAGTAAGAAACGGCTTTTTTGCGGCAACGGCCGAAAATCATATACATATTATAAATATGCAGAAAAAGAATTCACTGGGCACATACTCAAGCGGATTTATATTCAAGGCGGAGCTTATCAGCCACCATTGCAATAAATTCCGAATTGGTTGGCTTGCCCCTTTGCATTTGCACTGTGCATCCAAAATATTCAGAAAGATATTTTTTATTACCGCGCTGCCAAGCGGTTTCAATTGCGTGGCGAATTGCCCTTTCAACCCTTGACGGAGTGCTTGAATATAGTTTAGCAACGGCAGGGTACAGCAGCTTTGTTACCGCACCGATCATTTGAGGATCCTCTGCGCACATGGCAATTGCGCTGCGAAGATAACGATAGCCTTTTATATGCGCAGGCACTCCGATTTTGCACAAGGTTTCCGAAATAACGAGCTCTGCACTTTGCGAACTGACGGATGGCTGAATTTTTGATTTGCGCCACATCAAAAGGCGCAAAATTCTTTTGGCAACGGAATTTGGATCCAAAGGGCACACAAGGCAATAATCCGCACCGGCCTCCATTGCCTGTTGCTGAAGCCTGTAATCATCCGAACTGAGCAAAATCAACGAAAGCGGCTTATTCTCAAAGCCGGAAATATGTTCAAGCACATCAGCGCCGTCTGCACCCGGCATAAAAAGCTCTGCCACAACAGCATCATAATAAGCGCCCGAAAGAGCAGAAATTATAGAATTTCCGTTTTTTTCGCAAAGAGTTACACAACATCCGAGATTTTGCAACGCTCTTGCACAATCCTGAGCAAACAAACTTGTTTCGCCTATCAATATTTTTGATTTTCTTTCCATTTTTTGTCTCCTTAATGTGTATTTTTATCACATTATATCATTGTTTCTGAATTTGTGCAATACTTTCACATAATAATATTACTAATTTTCTCATTTTTACCAAATATTCGTTGATTTATATTCACTTTTTAGCAAAAAACGACAATTGCAAAATCCGGTTTAAAAAGCCTGCACAATATGATATAATGTAATTGAATGTTTGTGCATACCGAAAATCAGCAAATTAAGGCTGTATAAAAATCATTTTTTTGCATTGCACAACAAAAGAGAAGCTTAACGGAGTGATAAAATGCCGCTTTTCAGCATTATCGTGCCTGTTTACAAGGCTGAAAAATACATAAACGAATGCGTTGATTCTGTTTTGGCGCAAACCTTTGAGGATTTTGAATTGATTTTAGCAGATGACGGATCACCCGATCGCTGCCCCGAAATTTGCGATGAATATGCAAAAAAGGATTCACGAATCAAGGTTATCCACAAAGAAAACGGCGGTGCATCATCTGCAAGAAACAGCGGAATTGAAGCTGCCTGCGGAGAATATGTGATTTTCCTTGATTCAGACGATTATTGGGAAGAGAATTACACCCTGCAAAGGCTTACGGAAAAATCAAAAAGCGGATACGATATTATAATATTCGGTTGCAAGCTTCTGAATATGAAAAACGGCGAAATACAAATTTCACGCAACGGCTACAACACCGCCATGCTTGAAAACGGAAAAAGAGACGAAGCGCTGCAATACCTGCTTAAGAGCAAAGATATTCCCGGAGCTGCTTACATTTTTGCAACAAAAAGGAGCGTGCTTAACGGCAGCAAGCGCATCCGATTTGTAACGGGAATAAGCGGCGAAGATTATGATTTTGTGCTGAGCTGTTTTTTTGAAGCGCAAAGCTATTCTGCGGTTGACGATGTTTTTTACATTTACAGAAGAGGGCAAAGCAACTCCGTTACCTCTACCTCGGCGGAATTGATAATTAAAGGCAGTTTATATACAATAAAAAAATGGCGGGCAATGGCTGAAGAATTAAGCTGCAAGCCGCTTGCGGCAGATCTTTTAAATTATCTTGCATTTATCTATTGCACAGCACTTTTATTGGCCGGCGGTCTTAAAGGTAAAAAGAAGAAGCAAGCGCTTGAGCAAATAAACAAAGAGAGCGATATTCTTGTATACGGCTTTTGGAGAAAAGTTAAGCTTGTGCGTGCCATACAAAAAGCAGCCGGAGCAAATGCGGCAGCATGGCTTTTAAATATATATTGGAAGATTTTCGGTAAATGATGGAAAAGAAGAAACTTTTAGTTGTTATGCAACATTTACGGCGGGGCGGAGTTGAGCTTGCGGCAATAAATTTTGCATCAAATTTAAACAAAGATAAATACAGTATCACATACTACCTTGTGGATGTTCAAAATTATCATGACGAAGCTTTGGAAAGCGAATTGCTTGCAAGCGGCGCAAAAATCATTAAAGTTTTGCACAGTGATCACGGCTATATTAAAGGATATTTCCATGCCAAAAAGGTTATTTCAAGCGGAAAATACGATATAGTTCATTCACACGTGATGTTTTTCAGCGGCATAATAGCCGCTGCGGCAAAACACTGCGGAGTAAAAAAAATCGTTACTCATTCTCACGGCACAAAGTGGAATCATAAAGAAAACGTGATTTTTAAAACTTACAAAGCCGTGATGCGCAAATTGATAAATAAAAACGCAACGCACATTCTTGCGTGCTCCGAAGCAGCCGGCGAATATCTTTACGGCAAAAAGGAATATAAAAAAAGGGGCATTTTCGTGCCTAACGGCATAGACTGCTCGGCATATGCATATAACGAAGCGGTGCGCCGAGAGGTGCGAAACGAATTCGGCATAGGAAACGGCGAAATTTTAATCGGCCACATCGGCACGATTTACAAAATTAAAAACCAGGTTTTTTTGGTGGAGATTTTTGCCGAGATGCTTAAAACAGCCCCTGATTCGCATTTGCTTTTGGCAGGCGAAAGAGTTGAGGATGAGCCCGTTTTGCGAAAAGCGAAAGAGCTTGGAATTGAAAACAAAATCATTTTTACAGGCCAACGCAGCGATGTTTCACGGCTTTTGCAAGGCTTTGACATTATGATTTTTCCCTCTCTTTACGAAGGACTTCCCGTTTCATTGATTGAAGCACAGGCGGCAAAGCTGCCGTGTTTGATTTCAACGGCGGTTACAAATGAGGTTGCTTTTAACAAGAGCACGGCATTTATGCCTCTTTCCGAGCCTGCCGCAAAATGGGGAGAAAAAGCCTTTGAGCTTATCAAGGCAAACAGAAACGAAACAGACATAACAAACCTTGTAAATAATTTTGATATTCACAAGGCAACCGAAATACTTAACAAGATTTATTTGGATTAAAATATGATAAGTGTTATTGTTCCTATTTACAACGTTGAAAAACATTTGAAAAAGTGCATAAACAGCATTGCAGAGCAAACAAACCGCAACATTGAAATAATTTTGGTTAACGACGGATCTCCGGACGGCTGCCTCGAAATCTGCAACGAATTTGCAAAAAAGGATTCGAGAATTAAAGTTATAAACAAGGAGAACGGCGGCCTTGTGAGCGCACGCAAGGCAGGCCTTGCTGCGGCAAGCGGCGAATACATAGCTTTTGTGGACGGAGACGATTATTTAAAGCCCACGGCAATGGAAATTATTGAAACCGCAATTGAAAAATATTCGCCCGACATGGTGCTTTTTGAATTTTTGAGCATTTTGCCGAGCGGCGAAATCAAAAGCGGCCAAAATTTTTTTGCAGAATATGCCCGAAAAGCCGAGCTTTCCGAAAAGCTATATCCCACAATGCTTTATGACGGCAAATTTTATAATTTCGGAATTATGCCAAGCTGCTGGAGTAAGGTGTTTAAAAAGGAACTTTTGGAAAAAGAGCTTGCAAATGTTGACAACAGTGTAAAAATGGGCGAAGATGCGGCTTTCACCTACCCTTGCCTGCTTGACGCAAAAAGTGTTTGCATGACAGACGAGCCGCTTTATTGCTACAACATACGCCCCGAAAGCATGTCTAACGCATATGACAAAAACTTAGAGAGCATAATTCTTTTGCCGTATTTCAGGCTTAAAGAAAAAAGCCGTGAAACAGGCGGAGTGCTTGATTCGCAGCTTGATTATTATTTGATTTATTTAATTAACTTTTTAATAAGAAACGAGGCACGAAGCAAAAATCCCAAGCCGGTGATAAAGCGAATAGCGAAAAATGAAGAAATTTGTGCCGCCGCAAAGAGGCTGAGCATGGTTCAGCTTCCCATGCACACAAGGCTGCTGGCATATGCCCTCAGAAAACAAAACAGCAAGTTGCTTTTGCTTTATATGAAAGCGCTGAAAATTTTTATGTGATGCAGCAAACAAGTAACAAAAAAACCGCCAATATGATATATTGGCGGTTTTTTATTGTGCTGCGGCATTTCGGCAGAAATTTATTTTATGCTTTGCAGCACCTTATCTATTATTTCGGAATCAACATCCATATCAAATTTGCGGGCAAAAACAGCTGGCGAATTTTTTATCATTTCAAAATCCTCCGTTCTGAAAACATAAGGATTTCCTCGTTGCCAATCTATCAGCCTGGCGCAGGCAAGGTGGTTATTGCCGCAGTTTTTCATATAAACATCATCTGCAAACGGAGAATTAACAAGAGCGGTTTGCACAAACACCTCATCACCGCAATAAGAGAAGCGAAGAATTTTTTTTAAACGCTCACTCTCTTGCGCTATATAAGCAGCGAATTCACCTGTTATGCTAAACCAGTTGCAGCCCTTTTGCACCTTTATATTTATATTTTTAAGCCTGTCAACGCCGAAAAGCATCTGCACACGCAAAGCGATTTGAGCCAATATTTTAGTTAAAATATTTCGGTGGCGGCGGAAAAGATGATAATATCTGATTCTGTTTTCCGATTCTTTTGTTGCCTTATCATCAGTAAAATGAACAAACTGCAAGCCGTTATTTTCTTTAAAAAAAGCATGAATTTGATTATTTGATTTAATCGGCAAATCGGCACCGGAAATAAGATGCACATATTCATATTTCGTGCCGCTTTTTTGCATTTTATCAACCTCTGCAAGTAAAAGCATTTCGCAGCGCACCTGGCTGAAATCGCCCCAAGTAACATTGGTTTGAGGGGTGAAAAAAATTCTTGATTGCTGAGGAAGTGCCTTGAATTTTTTAAAATCAAAATCATGCGCCTTTGAATCTATATGCACAAAAATATCGTTGCGCTCATCATCAAGTGCAGCAATCAGCTTTTCAAGCAAATCAAATTGCCGATGTGCTATTATCATAAACGCATGCATCTTGCTTCCTCCTTTTTAATCAATCAAACCAAAACAGCTTAAAATGCGGCGTGTTGAATTGCCATCTGTATATTTATGAAGCGCCGTTCTTTGATTTGCGCGTTCTTGGGCATAATCATCACGCCCTTCTGAAACAGATGAAATAAACTTTGCAATTCCGCTTGCATCGCAAACATGCACACCGGGCATATATTGCAAAGGATCATCAACAACAAATCCGCGCAAGCCGTCACTTTTAATTCCAATATCGGAAATATCAAAAGCAATAGGCTTATCGCAAAGCAAATAATCGGCAAAAACAGATGAAAAATCAGTTATCAAGGCATCTGATCTTGCAAGCAAATCATAAAGGCGAATCCCCTCCGCAGCAAAATCCGCATCGCTGAACACAAGCACATTTGAAAGCCCCCGCACATTTATTTTTGAGAGCTGCTGAGCAGGATGAAATTTAACAACCATAACCGAATTCGAGGCAACAAGCGCCGAATTGATTATTTGCAAACTTTCAGGCGAAAGCAAATCATATCTGTCTTGCTTTGAATCATCATGCTGCAATTCATTATGCGAACGATAAGTGGGAAGCCAAATAAACAACTTGGAACAGCCACACAGCTTGGCTTCAAATTCGCCCGGAAGCTTATAATTTTTACTGACGAGAACATCGGTGCGCGGATAGCCGAGAATTCTTACCTTTTGAGCAGAACCGGGATTTATATATTCCTCAAGCCTTTTATGATTTTCGGAAAGGCACACGATATCCGTGTGAAAATCAGGTGGAAAAAAAAGCCCTTTGGTATCTTTATAAGAAAAACCATGAGTTAAATAAATTCGTTTTTGGCCTTTTTTGCCTTCTATACCGCAATAATTATGAGTATAAAAACAATACTTGGCCTTTGCGAAATACCAAATTGCGGCAAAGCTTGTTTTACCCTGCGAAACATATTTAACCTTGCGGCTGTTTTTATATTTGGAATCATCAGCCACAACCCAAACATATTTATAAGGGGCATTTATACTCAGCAAATATTCAAATAGCGGATATGAATTATCTGCCAAATCGCCACGACTTTCAAACAGCACAAGCCTGCGGCACAAAGGAGTTTTTCTTTGCCAAAAATGAATAAGCTTTATTAAAAATTTTTTAATCATTTTCAGCATTTCCCCCTTGCCTTTTAAACCTGCCCAAAACTCTGCCGCAAAATCCCTTAACAAGCGATTTTTCATAAGCATTCATTGAAAAAAGCCAAACAGAGCCGCAAAAAACAACCGTATAAACACCAATCCACAAAATCAAACAAGCAAGCGAATTTATATCAACAAGTGCCATAATTGCCGCACCTGCGGCAAAAGGAACAAGCATTCCTGCAGTGAGACGCAGAATGTTTTTCCAAAAAGCAACTATATCTATGTTTATCTTTTTTTGATAAACAACATTCATTATAATTCCGTTTGCAAGCACCGTGGCAAGCCCCGTGCCGATTGCCGCACCGAGCCCTCCGAAACGGCGGCACAAAATTATGCTGATAACAAGATTAAAAACAGCCATTGCGCCGTAAATATAAGAGCGATAGTGGTGGCGGTTTTCCGCCCTTTGAATTTCTATTCCAACATTTTGAATAAGCGGCACGATGCTCGGAATTAAAATAACCAGCGCAATTGCATAAGCGCCGCCGTATTCTTCGCCCGCCCAAAACCGTATAAAAGGCTTTCCGAAAAACACAAAGCCTGAGCCTATAAGCGCAAGCAGCATATACTGGAGCCTGCCCACCTTAACAAACAACTCCGTAAGCGCATTGCGCTGCCGAATTGAATCTTGGGGATATTTGTTAACAAGCGAATGGATATAAGGAGTGAAAACACCTGAAATGGCAGTTGAAAAATTAGTATAATATGTATTTACCGATGCACCCACTGCATAAACCGCAACCACGGCCGTGCCGCAAAATCTGCCAAGCAAAACACTGTCTATTCCCGAATTGACCTTATCAACAAAAAGATTTATCGCAATAAGCCCCGAAAATGCAAAAACGCTTTTAAACAGACCAAAATCAATGTTTGAAAAATCAAATTTCAATTTTAGATTTTTAAGCGCATAAACAATATTTATAAGCTTAACGATCACGCCGAGAGCGAGCGCAACAACAGTCAACCCGATTGCACCGCCGCCAAGATAAAGCACCACCAAATTTAAAGCAACCGTAGCAACGGTGGAGGCAAGCGAAAAAGCCTTAAGGAAAACGAATTTTTCAAGTGCCGCAATATAGCAATTAAACACCGTGCACAAAAAGCCGAGCGCAGTTGAAAGAGTTAAAAGCAGCATCATTATGCCGGCCTTTTGCAGCTCTGCAGTGCTTAATCCCTTATCAAAAAGCAGTGCAGGCTTTGCCGCAAACACTCCGCCGATAATAAGCGAAATAAGCGAAATAGCGGCAAACACAATAAAAAAGAGTGAATTAAAGCTGTTTATTTTATCCTGCCTGCCCTCTGCTTTAAATTTTGAATAAAATTTAATATAAGAGCTTGTAAAACCCAAATCAAGAAGCCCAAGCAGTGCCACGGCAGAACTTACCGTGCCGTAAAGCCCATATTCATTTTGGCCCATAAGCCGAAGCATAACAGGGGTGTAAAGCAGCCCAACGATAACATTTAAAAATACCTGGGCATAAGAGAGCAACGCACCTGCCTTGCGCTCGGCAGAGCTTGATAATTTATTTTTCATACAAGAAATGCTCCGATAAGATTCCTTTTAATTTTTATTTGCAAAATATTTTAAAAACACTTTATCGCCGAGCAAAAGCGCAAAAGTGCCCGCCTTTTGCTTAAACGAATATTCGCCGCCGCAAAAGATTTGATTTTTATATTTAAGAATTTCTTTTTTATAAACCGGAAAATACTTTTCCGCGTATTCATTATTTTTGGAACGCATAACACGGCTTAAAAGCGCATATGTGTGCACAATATGGCGATGCACGGCTGCTTTTTCAAGCGAGCCGCCCCGTGATTTGCAATTGCTTACGATTTTAGCCGTAACTTTATAGCTTTCCGCACGTGGAATTGTTATATACGGCGTGGTGGAGGAATTACCGCTGTTTTGCAAATAATGATAACCGACTCCGCTTACACAAGCTGCTCTTTTGCAATCACAAAAAGCATAATATAAGAAAAGCAAATCCTCTGCATACTTGATTTTTTCATCAAAGAGCTTTCCTTTAAGCAGGCTGCGGCTGAAAAGCTTGGCGCAAACCTCAGGCCTGATTTCATCAAGCAAAAGAGCCTTTAAAGGATCGCTAAAGTTCTGCGCACTTGCGCCCCTGCAACACAGCGATTCGCCGGGAGATTCCAAAAAAATATCGCAAGCAACCGCTTCGGCATTTTCTCTAACGGCAGTATCAAGCATAACCTGCAGCATATCGCAATCAATCCAATCATCGCAATCAACAAAGGCTATATAATCGCCCTTTGCAAGGCACAATCCTGTGTTTCTGGCTGCCGAAACGCCACCGTTTTTTTGGTGCACTGCACGAAATCGGCCGTCTCTTTCCGCCCAAGCATCACACAATGCGGGGCAATTATCGGGTGAGCCGTCATCAACAAGAATAACCTCTATATTCCGGCAGCTTTGCCGAGAAATACTTTCGGCGCACTTATCAAGATATTTTTCTGCCATATAAACCGGCACTATAACACTGATTTTCGGGCTCATAAGCACATTCCTTTAAAACGGTTTTCATTTAAAGCTGTTTTGATGCCGACAATCTGCAATGCATTACACTGCTTTGGCAAACGGCAATAAATTAAAACAAGCAAATAACCTTTGCCGGATTTTCGCAGCACCGAATCAGGCGGAAAAGCACCGCCTGCAAGCACACTGCCTGCTCCGATTATAACATTATCACCAACAATTGTGCCTTTTAAGATGATTGAATTCGCGCCTATAAAACAATTATTGACGATTTCAACCTTGCGGCGCTTTCCGACTGCCGACAAAAGCAGTGCGGAATTGTTGTTGATATAATTTTATTTTAAAATCAATTTATTATAAAGCGATTTTGACACAGCCAAGACACAAAGCTTTGCCTTATCACGGTCAGAGCAGTGCGGTGATGCAAGAATTTGTTTTTTGTAAGAGAGCAAAAGCTGCCTGATTTCATCGTATTTTTCAAGACAGTTGCCGCTGCGCACAATTCCGCTCAACATTGCAAAGCAAGACTGAGCAAGGCCCGCAATTGCATACGGCTCTGTTTCCGTGCCGATTTCATTTGCAAGCACAATTTGCTTTGCTTTAACGGCATCAAAAGCACCAATTCCGAATTCAGCCGATGTGGTACTGCCGCTTCTTATTAAATAATGATAAAGCTTTTTCCCAAAAACACAAACACGATTAGCATTTTTGAAAGCATGATAATTAAAAACAAGATCCTCGCAACAAACAAACAGCGGCATTTTAACACCATGCAAAACAGTTTTTTTATAGAGCTTATTCCACAAAACGCCGAATTTGTAATCGCCTATGGCTGTTTTATTTAATGCTTCTGCCGATGTTATTGTGCCGAGAGCGGGTGAAAAATCATCATCCGATGCGCAAAACTCGGTGCCGCTTTCATCCTGCATTATGAAGCTGCAAACGGACACATCCGCCCCGGTTGCAATCATGTTGACGAAAAGGGTTTCAAGCATATTCGGCTCAATAAAATCATCACCGTCAACAAACGAAACATACTCTCCGTTTGCTTTTGAAAGAGCAAAATTTCTTGAATTTGCAACGCCTTTATTTTCTATATGAAAGGTGCGAACACGCCCGTCTTTCTTTGCCCAAGCATCACATATTGCAGGGCAATTATCGGGAGAGCTGTCGTCCACAAGAATAATTTCAATATTTTTATATGTTTGATCAACTATGCTTTGCACACATTTGTTAATATATTTTTCAACTCTGTATACAGGCACAATAACGCTTATCAAATCTTTTTGCATAACAATCTCCATGCAGCAAAGCACATATTTTTTAAGTTAAACATTACCGCATTTGATTGCGGCATAATTTTTGCAAAGCAAAATTTAAATCAGTTTATTTTCACTTAATGCCTAAATTCAACCAAATAAGCGACGAGCCCGTGATATCATAAAAGAAATGCACAACCGAATAGGAGAAAATAAAAAATGAAAAAATGCCCTTATTCATTGCCCTGATTTTTTCTGCAGGAACACTTTTTGAATCATAAGTTATTTTAATCAGCCCTGAATCTATTCTGTTTTTTTGCATTTGCATGCAAATCATATAAACAATGGCGGCCATTATAGGCAGCACCCACCTTGCAAGGCGGGCAAAAAGCAGGCTTGTGAGCAATGTGCCGAGCATAAAGCAGAGCAGCACCTCATAAAACCTAAACAAGCGCCGCTGATTTATATCGGTTATGTATTTTTTGATATACGGCAGGCCATAAAACAAAATAATTGCGCATACAACAAAAGTTGCAATATTAACAAAATAATTTGTTTGCGTGCCCACGCCTATATTATCAAGGGCATTTTCGGTTTTGCCAAGCAGGCTTTTCATAAAATCGCTTTTCGAATTATCTCCGAAAATTCCAAGCAATGCACTTCCCGCCGCAAGCGACAAAACAAGAGCAACATTTACCACCCTGCTGCCGAAATTGCAGCTTAACCATGCAACAGCCACAAGCCCAACAAGCACAATGCCCGAAGAGTGCATTCCGCAAGCAAGTAAATAACCGACGAAACACAGCACAATATTTTTACGCTCCACCAGATGATAATAAGCGCAAGCAACTGTGATTGTGAATGCTATGCCGTTTCGAGTGCCGCTGCAAACATCATAATACCAATAAGTTGAGATTGCAAAGGCAAGCGCAAGCATTGTGTAAAACTTATCCACCTTAAACTTGGATGCAGCTTTTTGGATAACAAGAATCATGCAACCATAGCAAATAAGGATTGTGAAAAAAGGAAGATAATGGGGATTTTTGAAAAGGCTGATAAAATAAAAATAATAGCCGCAAACGGGAAAGCTGCCGAAATCAAAGCGATTGGTTTCTATCATTTCCCGAAAGCCCTCATAACCGCCTTTTTCAATTTGATTTATCATATGAAAATAGCGAGCCAGATCATCCGTTGGATTAGGCTGCACATAAAACGACATGGCAGCAAGTGCAACCACAAACAAAACGCACGGAATTGCCGAATATTTTTGCGGCACAACAAAATAAAGGGCAAAAAATATTGCCACAATCATAATATAAACAAACATTTTTGCCCCTTCCTTCACTTTTAAATTTTTATTTAATTACTGTGCAGTGCCGATTTTTTAAAACGGAGAATGCGGAAAATCCGCTAAACAAACAGCCCAAAAAGCTCTGCTTTAGGAAACTTCGCATTATTTCACTTTATCAGTCATCGTTGAAAACACCGGTTTTATAATAATCGGCAAGTTTTGCGGCACGGTCTTTAATATCCCAACCGGCAGCCTTCATAAAACTATAATTATCTTTTCTTGGAGCAAGAGCCGCATCAAATGCAATTCTTGCCCATTCGCTCGGCGGCAAATCAAGCGAAAGCATTTTTGAATTTGGGGCAACAAGTGCCTCACGGGTAATTGCGCTTGACATAAGAACCGGCAATCCGCTAGCCTGAGCCTCTATTGCCGCAACGGGCAAGCCCTCTTTAAGCGACGGAAAAAGAAAAACATCCATTGCCAAAAGCAAATCCGCAACATCCTTGCGCTGGCCGAGAAAAAAAACATCTTTTTCTATTTTAAGCTTTTTTGCAAGCAAAAGCAAATCGGCATCCTCTTCTGCGCCAACAAGAAGCAGTTTGGCATCTGAACGAAGCTTTTTAACCTCTGCAAATATTTTTAAAATAAAAGGATGATTTTTTTGCGGAGGATATAACCTGCCCACATTTCCGCACACAAGGCAATCATCAAGCCCAAGGCTGTGCCTTATTTGCACACGCCTTTGCGCATTAAACCTGAATGCAGCGCAATCAACTGCATTAGGCAAAACATAAAAATTATTTTTAAACCAAAATTCGCCGGCATCACGGCCGCAAGCAAAGCAAGTGCCTGCCAAGTGCTTTGCCGGAACGGCAAGCAACCTGTTGCGAAATTCATTTTCCGCAAAAAGAGAATACCATGTTGTGTGGCAATGGCAGCAAATTTTCTTTATGCCTGCCCTTTTGGCTTGCGGCGCCATAAACACGGCAAAATGAGGCGCATGAATATGAAGCACTTCCCATTCATTTTTGTGCTGAGCAAAAAAGCGGCTCATTTCATGCTTTAAGAGCCCTTTTGCCGACGGCGGATTGATTTTATAAACCCTGCCGCCGAGCGCTTCAATTTGCGGCTGCATTGTTTTTTCTTTTTCGGAAAAATAAACGACATCGAATTTTATATCCGGCGGCATCATTTTAAAATAGTTTAAAACAACGCTCATAACTCCGTTTGCAACTTCGATATCCGGAATCATATGTAAAATTCTCATTTTTCGGCAAGCTCCGATTCAACAACTTCTTTCAAAAATGCATGAACACTTTGCATTGAATAAGCCTCAAGCACGCCCATATTTTTTCTGAATGCCTCGCTGCGTGAAAATTCATTTTTCTTGTTCATAATATCGCTGAGTGCCTGCACAAACAAATGCGAATCCGCAAGGCTGCAGGTTATTCCCTCAGATTCAAAAGCGAAAAGATCGCTGCTGCCCCTTATATCCGAAACAACACACGGAAGGCCGCAACTCATTGCCTCAAGCACGGCAACCGGCAAACCCTCTTGCAAAGATGTTAGTAAAAACGCATCCGCCGCACAATCCATTTCATGAATGTCATCGCCATAGCCCATAAGAAAAACATTTTCACCGAGCGAATTATCATCTATATATTTTTGCAATTTATCATGCAAAGGGCCTTTGCCCCTTACAAAAAATTTTACCACATTTTGGCTTTCGTTTACAAGCTTTTTGATAATGCCGAGCGCAAAAAACAAATTTTTACGCTCCGTGAGCTCGGAAACACAAAAAACAGCAAAATCATTATTTTTAAGCCCAAGGCTTTCTCTTTTTTTACGCCTTATATTTGCATCAAACGCATAGCCTTCCAAATTAACTCCTATTCCGTTTGAGCGCAACACTTTCGGCTTTTTGAAATGAAGCTTTGCGAATTCGTAGTCCTCATTATTTATGGTGACTATAACATCGGTGAAGCGAGATGCAAATTTTTCGGCAGGATAAAACAATGCCCAATTGAGCAGAGGCGCACCTTTCCAAAAATGGAAGCCGTGCACAATATAGATAACCTTGGTGCCGCATGCTTTTCTTGCCGATGCGGCTGCAATTCGGGTCATCATTCCCATAACAGGCTCATTTGTGAAAACCGCATCATATTTATTTTCTGCAAAAAGCTTTTTAAGCTGGCGAAGCCCTTTCAAATTTTTCGGTGAAAAAGGATTTCTGCGCAGGCAAACAACATTAAGCCGGGGATTTCCGCATTCATAAAGGCGGCTTTTTAATTTATCAAGCTTGCCGCCCACTTCAGAGCAAACCAAATCAACAGAATAGCCTTCTTCGATAAAAGCTTTTATGTGCTCGGTCCAAAATTGAAGCAAATGCAGCTCTGTGGCTGTTATTAAAATTTTAGGCGCTGTGTTACCTGATTCCGATTTCATTGGAAACCCTTTCAAAAATCTTTTCGGCACTCATGCCGTAAATTTCTCTTAAATATTTTTGCGAGCCTACCGTGGAGGAATATTTATCCTGAAGGCCGATTGCTGCAAGGCGAGCCTTGCCGGAAATTGAAGACATTACCTCTGCCACGGCGCTGCCGAAGCCGCCAACGATATTATGCTCCTCCACCGTTGCAATAAGTTCAAAATCCATTGCGCATTTTTTAATAAGCTCTTTATCTATAGGTTTAACGGTTGGAAAAGTGTAAACCGCCGGGATTATTCCTGCGCTTTCAAGCATTTTTGCGGCACCTGCAACTTCCTCATAAACAGCGCCGGTTGAAAACAAAGCAACTCTTTCGCCCTTTTGAATTTCAATTGCCCTGCCAACGGAAAAATCAATTTTTTCGTTGTGAATTTTAGGCTCTCCGCCTCTGCCGAGCCTTAAATAACATGTGCCCGGAGTTTCATATACCGCCTGCGTGCACGCTGCAGCCTCCGTGGCATCACCCGGTGCAAAAACAGTAACATCTGGCATTGCTCGCATAACGGCAATATCCTCTGTGGCATGATGGCTCATACCGAGAGCACCATAGGTAAATCCGCCGCCGACACAAATTATTTTAACATTGGCATTATGATATGCACAATCATTTCTGATTTGCTCTATACAACGCAAGGTGGGGAAATTGCCGATTGAATATGTAAACACTGTTTTTCCGCAAAGAGCCATACCTGCGGCAAAGCCCGTCATATCCTGTTCTGCTATTCCTGCATTTATAAATTGATCCGGATATTTTTCCCAAAAGGGTTTAAGCACACCAAAGCCCAAATCGCCCGTTATGAGCACAACATTTTTATCCTTTTCGGCTATATCCATTAAGGTTTTAACAAAAGCGTCTCTCAAAATAATTACCTCGTGTAAGACGAAACGGCCAACCGAAATATTGACCGTTTTATGTGTTTATTATTTATCTGCATACGGGTCCTTAATATCGGGCGGCATAGCAGCCTTTAATTCGGCAACGGCATCATCATATTCCCATCCGTCGTGCGGAAAGCGATAGTGCCAAAGAATATCATTTTCCATAAATGAAATTCCCTTGCCCTTTACGGTGTTTGCAATAATAACACTGGGCGAACCGCAGTGGCTTTTCGCAAGGGCAAAAGCTTCTTTTAACGCCGTGTGATCATGCCCGTCTATATCATACACATTCCAGCCGAACGCGCGCCATTTATCGGCAAACGGGCTGAGCTTGATTGTGTTTTCGCAATAATCAAGGCTTTGCATTTTATTATGATCAACAACGGCAATAAGATTATCAAGCTGATAATGATTTGCAACAAGTGCGGCTTCCCAAACCGAGCCTTCATCACACTCGCCATCACCCAAAACGGCAAACGCTTTATAATTTTTACCGTCTCTTTTAGCTGCCATTGCCATACCTGCGGCAACGGGCAAGCCGTGGCCGAGCGAGCCTGTGGAAAAATCAACCCCCGGCACTCCCTTATGTGACACATGGCCCGAAAGGCGAGACCCGTTTTGATAAACTGTTAGCAATTCCGCCGTTTCAAAAAAACCGTTTTCTGCCAAGGCGGCATAAATTGCGGCACCTGCATGCCCCTTTGAAAGAATAACCCTGTCTCTGTTTGGATTATCCGGAAAAGCAGGATCAACATTTGCAACTCCGCTGTAAAGCACGGCTATTATATCTGCCACGCTTAAAACGGAAGCAATATGCGAAGCCTGCGATTTATGAGTCATTTCCACTGCATGGCGCCTTATCAACCATGCAAGTTGTTCACTTTTCAATTTAATCACCAACCGTTTAAATGCAGCCTTGCTGCAACAAATTTTAATCAACAGAGGAAACCTTTAAAAGTGCCTTCATATCCTCATCGCTTAAATGCCAATCGACTGCGGCAACATTTTGAAGCACCTGCGCCGGATTTTTAACTCCTGTGAGCACTGCCGAATCATTGATATTATCCATAATAAATCTGATTGCAACGGCAGTTACGGGTTTGCCTGTTTTTTGTGATATTTGCCTGAGCACTTTAACCGTTTCCAAATTTTTCTTTAATTTTTCGCCGTGAAAATTAACATAAATATCTCTTGAGCGGCGATCGTCTGCCCCAAACGAAACATTGCTTTCATTATATTTTCCGCTTAATATTCCCTGACCGAGCGAACCCCATGTTAACGGAGTTAAGCCGCATTCATCACGAAATTCAAGCAATTCCTTTTCATATTTTCTGCATGCGAGTGAATATTCGTTTTGCACGGAAACAAAATATTTTGAGTATTCAAGCACCTCCTGCATATCTGCGGTGTGCACATTTGAAAGAGCAAAATATCTGATTTTGCCCTGCTTACGCAGCAACTCAAGAGTTTGCACAACCTGAGCAAGCGGAGTTTTATTATCTCTGTAATGCACGGTATAAATATCTATATAATCCGTGCCGAGCCTTTTAAGCGAATCCTCACAAGCCGAAATTATATAATCCTTTGAATTATCATAAACCGTGGGCTTGCCTTTTTCGGCACGAACACCGAATTTATCGGAAATAACGACCTTGCTTCTTTCCGCACCGAGAGCCTTGCCCAATATTGATTCGGACACGCCAAGGCCGTAAGTTGCAGCCGTGTCAAAAAAATTGATGCCGTTTTCAAGGGCAGTGTGCACGGAATTTGCCAAATCATCCGCATTTGTTTTGCCCCAACCGTACATTCCCATCGGGCAACCGCCGATACAAATGCGAGAAACCTTCAAATCACTGTTTTTTATTTTTATGTATTCCAAAAATTCACCCTATTTCTTTTTGCAAACGGCAGAGAAAAATTTTTGAGCAACATTTATGATTGTTTTAAAAAAAATTTCAACATCCGTTTTAAAGGAAACCTCCGCAGCGTATTTCACACGGAGCGCATTTTTATTTTTCAGCACATATTTTTCATACATTTCATCTGCATTTTCACTGCCCACTATTTCATCAAGGTTTATGAAGGTGCATGAGCTGAAATCTGTTATACCGGGGCGAACCTTTAAAATATATTCTTCTGCACCCGTGTAAAGGCTTGTGTATTGCAGCAATTCCGGGCGAGGGCCTACGAAACTCATCTCTCCCCTTATAATATTAAAAAGATTTGCCAGCTCATCCATTTTTGTTTTTCGCAGAAATCCGCCTATTTTTGTTATGCGCGGATCATTCAGAGCCGTGGTGCCGCCACCGATTTTATCTGCATTTTTAACCATTGTGCGAAACTTAAAAATTTTGAAAGGCTTGCCCATAAAGCCGCATCTTTCGGCTCTGTAAAACACGGGAAAGCCGCTGCCCAAAGCAACAGCCAGCGTAATAAAAAGAAGAAGCGGTGAAAGCAGCAAAACCGCAAGCAAAGAAAACACAAAATCAAGCACACGCTTAACCCATCTGTTATAAATGCCCTTATAGCCTGTTATTTCCTCACTTTGCGGAAGCTCGATATTTAATTTTTTCAGTTCTTCCGTGGTTTTCATAAAGGCCTTCCGTTTTACATAACACACTTTTAGTCTTAATTATATACGCCATAATTATAATATATAATAAATACCTAGTCAATAATTCATTTGTAAAAAAGCAAGAAAAAAACAGCCTGCCCGGTGAAATCCAAGCAGGCTTTTTGCAAGTTTTTATACACATTTTATCATTTGTTTAGTAAGCAGAATTGCATAACAAATCAGTATAAAGAGGTGGGAAACGCAAATGCGCAAATCATATGTTTTCTTTTTTCTCCAAAAGCTTTGTCTGCAAAGCAAATTCAGATGCTTTTTTAGAATAATGCACGGCATTTTGCATTATTTTTGCAGCCGCCTGCGAATCAATTGTGCCAACCGCCTTTGCAGGAACGCCGATTATAAGGGAATTATCCGGAAAATGCTTGTTTTCCGTTACAAGAGCGCCTGCACCCACCAAGCAGTTTTTGCCGATTACCGCACCGTTCATAACCGTGGCGCTCATACCTATCAGGCTGCCGTTGCCTATTGTGCAACCGTGCAAAACGGCATTATGCCCAACGGAAACATTATCGCCGATAACTGTGGGAAAGCCGGATGTGCAATGCACGGTGCAATTATCCTGAATATTTGAATTTTTGCCGACTGCTATTTTTTCATCATCGCCCCTGAGAACGGCGCCGAACCAAACCGAGCTGCCCTGCCCCATTTGAACTCTGCCGATAACAGCTGCATTTTCCGCAACAAAAGCCGCACCGTTTACATCGGGCACAAAGCCCTTATAATTCATAATCATCTAATCATCCTTTACCAAATCGGATTTATTGAGCCTTTTAATTAAAATTCCGCCGATTGCACCGATAACCGCACCCGTGATTGTGCCTGCAACAAGCAAAACGGGAAGATAATAAAATGCTCCGAAATTACGCATAATGATGCTTGCAGCCGCAAGCTGGCCTATATTATGAGCTGCCGCACCAAGCACCGAAACGCCGACGGTTGAAAGCTTGAAGCACTTTTTTGAAACAGCCATTACCGCAAACGAAACAAGACCGCCTGCCAAGCTGTAAATCATTGCGGAAATGCCGCCGAATGTAACTCCCGCAAGCACAATCCTGATAACGGAAACGAAAAATGCATCTTTGGCAGAAAGAGTATAAAGCGCCGTAAGCACGGCCAAATTTGCAAGGCCGAGCTTTATGCCCGGAACACCGAAATTGAAAGGGATAAGACTTTCAAGATAAGACAGCACAAAGGCAAGCGCAACATTCAGCCCGAAATATGCAATTTTTCGTGTTTTGCCGTTCATTTTCATCGAGCAACACCATCCGGTTCCGAAGTCTTATTGCTGTGCACCGTTACAACAACCTTGTTTGGCAGGCAAACAATACTGCTGCCGCTTTTTGAGATTTCTGCGTGGTTAACGCAAATTTGATCCGGGCAATCTGCATATTGCATATGCACTGCGCCGTTTTGCACCGCCAAGATATTGATAACATTTCCGTTTTCGTTTTTAATTTCATATTCCGCATTTTTATCAAGAGAAAGCACAGCCTGCTTTTTTCCGTTTACGGAAACCTCTGCATAATCGCCCGAATTCGGAGCAAAATTAAAAATCAGCAGCAAAACCAAGCCTGCTGCAAGCAGAGCACAAATAACGGCAACATCGCCTTTTTTAACAATACTTTTTTTCATTTAACCAAATCCTTATATCCCGAAGAATAATAAAGAGTTCCGCTTTTATCAAGCACAACCGCCTCAACACCGGGATATGATTCAACAAACTCAACCGCCTGAGACGGCGGCATATCAAACAGCGCCGTTGAAAGCACATCGGCAAGGGCGGTATCCTTGCATATAATGCTGACGGAGCTTGAATATTCCGGAGGCATAAGAGTTTCCGAAGAAATTATGTGGCAATAATTTTTGCCGTTGACCGTAAAATAGCGTTGATAATCGCCGCTTGTTACAACACCCGTTCCGTTTGAAACGGAAAGCACATCAATATATCCGCCTTTTGGATTTTCAACGGCAATTGAAAAAGGCTTGCCGCTGATGTTGCCCTTATTGCCGATGGTTTTGATGTTTCCGCCGAGATTCAGCACGGCGCTGCTCCAAATATTGTTATCTTCTATATACTTTGCGATTTTTTCGCACACAAAGCCCTTGGCTATTGCGCCGACATCAAGGCTCATTTGCGAATCTGCAAAATAAACAGTGGACTCATTTTCGTTTATAATCAAATTTTCGATATTGCAATGCCGAGCCGCAAATTCAAGACTGCTTTGGCTTGGCAAAGCCGCATTTTGCGGATCCTGAGCAGCCGCCTCAGAAGCGTTATGCCAAAGAGAAAGCACAGCACCCATTGCAACATTTACCCTGCCGCCGGTGATTTCATAGGCTTGCTTGCCCCACAGCAGCAATTCAATAATATCCTTATCTGCCTTAACGGGAGCCGCTGCCGCATTATCGTTTATAAATTTAAGGTTGGCAAGATCGTCATAATCTTTATATATATCAAAAAGCCGGGAATATCGCAAAAGCTCATTATAAACGGAATCAAAATGGCTGTTAAAGGACTCCTGCGAGGAATCGACAGCAGAGATTGAAGATGCCGTATCAAAAAGATCAAGCACATCTTTTTTATATGTTTCCCTGCCGGAGCTGCAAGAGGAAAGGGAAAGAACAAGCAAAACAGAAATGAAAAAAGCAATTATTTTTTTCATAATTTACCTCCCTTTTCAGCCATAAAATCACACGCTGCGGAACGGGATAAAACCGAACCGCAGCTTTTTAAATCAATTATATTTTCTGATAACCTTTGACGGGCATTTTTCCGCACACACGCCGCATGCGATGCATTTATCATAATCAATATGGGCAACATTATCCGTTACAGTTATTGCGCCTACCGGGCAATTTCTTTCGCAAATGCCGCAACCGATGCAACCGGCCTGGCAATTTTGCTTAACCACTTTGCCTTTTTGGCGGTTATTGCACTGAACACGATAAACGGAATCATATGGCACGATTTCGATAAGCTTTTGCGGGCAGGCTTTAACACATTTGCCGCAGGCAACGCACAAATCGGATTCCACAACAGCCTTGCCGTTTATGATTCTGATGGCTTTACTGTCGCACACATCGGCACAGCTGCCATATCCCATGCAGCCGTAAAAGCAAGACATATTGCCCCTGCCGAGAGCAAGCTTAACGGCGGTGCAGGAGCCGGTGCCGTAATAATTAAATGTTTGTGTGCGTTTATCATCTGTGCCCGAGCAGCGCACAAAAGCAGTTTTACGCACAAATTCGCCTGCATCAACGCCCATAATTTTGCCTATTTCCTCTGCTCCGCTTTTTCCGGCGGAGGGGCAGGCATTTACCGGAGCCTCACCGTTTGCAATTGCCTTTGCAAGCGCATCGCAGCCCGCATAGCCGCAGGCGCCGCAGTTATTGCCGGCAAGGCATTCACGCACGGCGATTTCTTTTTCATCCACTTCAACATGAAAAGCCTTTTCGGCAACGCTGAGCACAATTGCGATAACAAGGCCTACTGCCGCAACAACGGCAGTTGCAATAAGAATATTACTTAAACTCACAACCGCACCCCCTTATTTAAGCGAACCGAAGCCGTAAAAGGCTATTGCCATAAGGCAGGCGGTAAGAAGCACGGACGGCGTGCCCTTGAAAGCCTTCGGAAAATCATTATTTTCTGTTTTTTCACGAATGCCCGCAAGAATGATAATGGCAAGCGCAAAGCCGCAAGCCGTGCCGAAGCCGGTTAAAACGGATTTGATAAAATTGTTGCCATCCTGCACATTGGTGAGAGCAACGCCGAGAACGGCGCAGTTTGTTGTTATAAGCGGCAAATAAACGCCGAGAGCCTGATGAAGCTTTGGAACGAATTTTTTAAGAAACATTTCGATAAATTGCACTATTGCCGCAATAACCAAAATGAAAACTATTGTTTTAAGATAGGTGAGACCGAATTTTTCGATTATGCCGGTATAAAGCAAATTGGTTACGGCACTTGAAATGGTGATAACAAAGATAACCGCACCACCCATACCGGCAGCCGTTTTAACATTGCGTGAAACGCCGAGAAACGGGCAAATACCAAGGAACTGGCTAAGAACGACATTGTTGATAAGCGCTGTTGAAATCAACACAAGAAACATGGTTTTAAGCATCCTTTTCTACCTCCGTTTCTCCGTTGCAGGAAAGCGAGCAATGCGAGCAATCGCCCGTGCAGGCATCCTGCTTAACATGGCGATTTGCGCCCTTTAAGCCAAGCTTGTTTTGAATTGCACACAAGAATGCAAGCACAAGAAAAGCACCGGGTGCAAGCACAAAGATTGACACACCCTCATAGCTTTGCGGCAAAATTCTTGCGCCGAAAATCGTGCCGGAGCCGATAAGCTCACGCACCATTCCGATTGAGGTGAGGCCGATTGTGAAGCCAAGACCCATTCCGATGCCGTCAAACATAGAGGGGATAATTTTATTTTTGGAAGCATAGCTTTCTGCTCTGCCCAAGATGATGCAGTTTACAACAATAAGCGGAATATAAATTCCGAGGGAGTCATAAAGCGGAGTTACATAGGCATGCAAAAGCATTTCAACTATGGTTACGAAAGAAGCAACAATAACGATATATGCCGGCATACGAACTCCATCCGGAATAACCTTGCGCAATGCAGAAATCATCATATTGCTCATAATAAGTACAACCGTGGTGGCAAGGCCCATGCCTGCACCGTTGAGCGCAGAAGTGGTTACCGCCAAGGTGGGGCACATACCGAGCATCAGCACAAAGGTGGGATTTTCGGTGATTATGCCGTTTTTAAGCCTTTCAAGATTTTTATTCAAAGCTTATCCCTCCTTCAATGTTAAATTATAAAATGCAAGAGCACTGTTTACCGCTTCGGTAACGGCATTTGTTGTTATTGTTGCGCCGCTGATAGCATCTATCTGCGTTTCACCCGAAGCGCCGCCGCCCTTAACATATTCAAGCTTTGTTGCCGATTTTCCTGCAAACTGAGTGGCAAATTCATCCTCGGTGCACTTTGCGCCGAGACCTGCCGTTTCGCTGTTTGAAAGCACGGAAAAGCCTGTGATTTGATTTGTTTTATAAGATATGCCAACCGCAACTTTAATATCGCCGCCGTAACCGCTTGGAGATGTGGCAGACATTACGCAACCGATTTTATCGCCTGCTTCATCATAAGCAAAATAAAGATCATCCACACTGCATTTTGAAAGGCCTTCCGCACCAAGAATGTCGGAGGCTTCATCAAGCAATATTTGCTTGTTTTCCGGTTCTTCAAATGTTGCATTCGGAAGCACGATATTATATGCATCCATTTTTGCCTTTTGCTCTGCCTTGGCGATAGGCTCTTTTGTGATTTCGTTTACGCCCGAAAGCGCAAGCCCTGCCACAAGAGTTATAAGCAAAAGCGCAAGGCAATTTTTAAGCACCTTTGATTTTGATTTAGCCATGCTTACACCTCTTCTTTCTTGCGCACGCCGAACGGCTTCGGCACGGAGATTTTTTCAATGAGCGGCACAGCCAAGTTGCTGATAACAATTGCATAGGAAACGCCCTCTGCGCTTGAGCCGAGAATTCTGAACACTGCCGTTAAAAAGCCCATAAGCACGGCATAAATTATTTGGCCGCCTTTTGTGATGGGGCTTGTTGTGTAGTCCGTTGCCATAAAGAACGCACCTGCCATAAGGCCGCCGGTGAGAAGCTCTGCAACAATAAATTGCCAATCGGGAACGCTTCCGCCTTTTACCCAAGCAAAAATAAAGATAAACAATGCCGTTGAGCCTATATAGAATGCGGGGATTCTGATTGAAATAACCTTTTTGATAAGCAAATAAGCCCCACCCAAAAGAATCAAAAGGCAAGAAACTTCGCCGATGCAGCCCGTTTTCACACCTAAAAACGCATCCGCCAAATCAATGCTGCCGCCGCTTTTAAGAACTGCAAGCGGAGTTGCCGAAGACACACCGTCTGCCGTTGAAAAATCCGTCATCCTTGAGGCAAAAGAGATCAGCAAAAAGCATCTTGCGGCAAGCGCCGGGTTCATGATATTTTGACCTATTCCGCCAAACAGCATTTTAACAACGATTATTGCAAAAACACCGCCGATGGCAGGCACCCACCATGCCACCTGCGGAGGCATATTGAGCGCAATTATAAGGCCCGTTACCACTGCGCTTAAATCAAACACGGTGATGGGCTTTTTTGTGATAAGCTCAAAAACGAGCTCAGAAATAACGCAGCTTGCAACTGCGGAAATTATAACAAACAAGGAATTTATGCCGAAATGAAAAACGCCGTAAGCGAGCGTTGGCACAAGAGCAATACACACATCCAACATTATTTTGGAGGTGGAGCTTTTATCCCTTACATGCGGTGAAACCGAAACATTATACATAAAACAACTTTCCTCCTTACTTAGCTTGCTTGCGAGCCCTTACATTTGCCTTTGCAAGCTTGAAGGACTGAGTGAGCGGCCTTTTTGCCGGGCACACATAGGTGCAGCAGCCGCATTCAATGCATTCCATGCCGCCGAGCTTTTCATATTGCTCATAATCCTCCGCCTTAACGGAAGCTGCCATAAGCTGCGGCACAAGATTTTCGGGGCAGGCGTTGACGCATCTGCCGCAATGGATACAAGCGGTGGTTTTCATTTTAACAACATCATCGCTTGTGAGAGCAAGCACGGAAGAAAATGTTTTAGTTACGGGAAAATCAAGATTGGGAACGGCAAAGCCCATCATGGGGCCGCCGCAAATGATTTTTTCGGTGCTTTCTTTAAGGCCGCCGCATTGCTCCACCAAGAACGATGCCGGCGTTCCGAGCAGCACATCTATGTTGCCGGGCTGATTGGCACCATCGCCCGTTATTGTTACAACCCTGTGAATTAAGGGCTTGCTTGCGCAAACGGCCTCATAAATTGCATAAGCAGTGGCAATATTAAGCACAATCACGCCGGCATCGGCAGGCAGAGTGTGCGAATTGATTTTTCTGCCCGTTACGCTTGCGATAAGGCGGCGCTCACCGCCCTGCGGATATTTTGTTTTAAGCGGCATAACGCTGATTTTTTCAAGCCCCTTGCACTGAGCTTCAAATTCCTTTATTGCGGCCGGCTTATTATCCTCTATCGCAACAACGGCCTTTGCTTTTTTAAACAGGCGAAGCGCAAGTGAAATACCGGTAATTATATTACCCGCACGCTCTGTCATAAGGCGATAATCCGATGTTAAATACGGCTCACATTCTGCGCCGTTGATAACAAGATAATCAATATCTTCCGCATTTTTAGGTGAAAGCTTAACTCCCGTTGGGAAGCCTGCACCGCCCATGCCTACAATTCCGCATTGCTTAACGATTTCAACGATTTCCTCGTTTGAAATACTGTTTGGATCTCTGATTTCGCCATAGCCGGGTGCACACTCGTTTTCAAAATCATTTTGCACGATTATGCATTTGCTGATTGAGCCCGTTACCGTTTGGCGATCCTCAATCATTTTTACCTTGCCCGAAACAGAACTGAAAATCGGACTTGATATGAACAAAGCCGCCTCGCCGATTTTCATTCCCACAAGCACACGATCACCGATTTTAACGGTGGGCACGGCAGGTGCGCCTATATGCTGGCTCATGGGAAACACCATTTCGGGAGCAGCTTCTATTTTTCTTATTTTTTCATTTTCGGAAAATGACTTTCCCTCAAAGGGATGCACTCCCGATTTAAAAGGTACCCTCTTCATAAGCATAACTCTCCTTTAACCATAATTTTATCATAATTTCAACGGTTTTTCAATAGGCAATGAGCTTGACACAAGCTTGCATGGCGCAAAAGAAAACAATTCACCAAAGCCGTCGTGTTGCCGTTCTGCCGCAATATTTTGCCCAAGCACCGTTTTGGCAATAAAAAACGGCAATGGCAAAAAGCCGTTGCCGCTGTTTTTAATGTTTTATCGGTTTGTTTATTCCCCGTGAACGGCGCCGGAATGAACCTCGCCGTTTTCATGCGTGTGGGTTTCGCCCGCAGGCTCGCTTTGATTTGATGATGCGGATTTCATTTTTATCGGTGTGCACTCGCCTGTTTTATCATCATATTTAAGCAAAGTTTTGCCGTCATAGCTGATAAGATATTTTCCTGCCGTGTCAAACAAATATTTACCGTCGCCGTTATCATATCTTCTGCTGACTTCAATTTCTATATAATATCCGTCATAATCGGTATTTTCAAGCTTAATGCCGCTGTCGTTCACCGTTACGGAATTATACTTATCCCAAGACTCTGTAAGGCCAAGCTCTTCCGTGGAATAAGATTGCAAAAGTTCTGCCGCATCTCCGCCTTTGATAACGGCAGGATCTGTGGTTGTGTAGGTTTCATTTCTGTAAACGGAAACAGATTCCGAAGACGAAACGGAATCATCGCTTGTTTTTTTAGCCGAGCAAGCTGCAAAAAGGCAGCACACGGCAATCATTAAAGCCAAAAAGGCGGCAAATAATCTTTTTGATTTCATAGCTGTTTTCCTCTTTAAAAAAGTTGGCAGGCTCTTAAAGCCCTGCCACATATATTAACACAAAATGCACCGTTCTGCAAGCAAGCTTTTTATCAAACGGGATCGGCCTGCGCCAGCAATTTATCAATTTCGCTTTCACCGAAAACGGATATTCCCGTTTTCATAAACAATTCTGCGGTTATGCCGTTTCCCGGAACAAGCGTGCCGGAAAAGCTGCCGTCATAAATCATACCCTTGCCGCAAGACGGACTTCGCTCTTTCAGCACGGCAAAGCAAGCGCCGCTTTCCTCTGCCACATAAAGAGCTTTTTCGGCGCCCTTTATATATTCTTCGGTAAAATCTTCGCCGTTTTTTGAAATTGCCCTGCCGCTCACAATTTCATTGGGCACACGGGGAATTTTTAATCCGCCGAAGCATTCGGGGCACACGGGCACTATTTTAAAATCCTTTTCAAGGGCGATTACGGCATCATTTTTATTGTTGCCGCCGTTATATTTGCAATTTTCACCGAGCAGGCAAGCCGAAACGGCAAGGCGGGGCTTTATTCCGAGCGCATATCTTTCAACAAACAAGGCAACGCCGTATTCATCATTGCGCTTGGTTGTGTAATTTGCTGCCGCTTTGCATTTTTCGTCTGCATTTCCCATTGCAACACCGTAGCCTGCATATGAAAGCATCTTCAAATCATTATCCGCATCGCCGAATGCCATAACATCACAAGCGTCTATTCCGAGCTTGCGGCAAACGCCCTCAAGCGCATATGCCTTATCAACGCCCTCATATGTTATTTCAATATCACCTGCAACAGGCGAGGTGCATTCAACATTTTTATAAGAAAAAAGAAAATTTTTGATTTCCTCATAATGCTCTTTTTCAAAATAGAAAAGATTGATTTTTTCAACCTTGCCCTGCTTGGCAACCGCAACAATATCTTCCGTGCGTGTTATGGATTTCATATAGGATTCCAAAAAATCACGGGGCAGATTCATATTGGTGAAATATTTTTCGCACCCTGCCTGAGAATATTGCCCGGCATCCGAATACACTTCAAAAAACACGGGATATTTAAGCAAAAATTCAATTATTCCGATTGCAATATCGGCAGGCATATATTTTGAATAAACTGTTTTTGCGGATTTTAAATCGCAAACTGCCGCACCATTTGAATAAATTACATAATCTATAAACGGAATTTGATCCACAGTGCCGTAAATAACAGGCAGTGTTCTGCCGGTGGCAATTGCAATCTTTACTCCGTTTTCGTGTGCCTTTAAAAGCGCTGTTTTAGTTCGCTCATCAACCGTTACATGATCGGCACCGAGCAAAGTACCGTCTAAATCACAGGCTATAAATTTAACAGCCAAACAAATCAACCTTTCTGCCGCAAATTTCAAAAGCGCATCGCCGCAGCAAAGCAAGGCGCAAAGGAAAAAGCCGATAAAAGCGCACACAGCCGGCGCATTAAGAGCTTAAACTACATCAACAAATTTTTTATTTTTTTTATATCGGCCGAGCTGAGTCGGCTTTGACCTTCCGGGTGCAGCGCATTGTATATATCATCCAAGCTTTCAAGCACCGCATCGTTTTTTACGGGGCAATTGTTATAAACGAAATAAGCATATCCGCTTACCCAAACTCTTATTCCGTTGCTTCTGAGATAGTTGGCAAGCACATAAACCTGGCGCTTAACCTGCTTTATCGGATTTTTAACTCTTTCCTCATAAACATTTCCCGCTTCCGTTACTTTGTATTTTTCCCATTTATAATCATCTGTATTTCCAAACAGCCTGCCGCGATAAGTTTTTACTTCAATAATATAAACGCCGCTTCTGTTGATAACAAGATTATCAAGCTCTGCCGGCTTTCCGTTATATTCCAGGCAAACATTTGTAAGAAGGCAATCATCGGAATCAAGGCATTTTTTTATTTCATCGGTTGCGTATTTTTCGCCCTGTCTGCCTGCTCTTTTTTCAGGAGTTTCAAAAACTCCTCCGACAAAATCCCCCCTGCCGCTTCGCTTTGTTTCCAAGGCAACTGCAAGCAAAAGCAACACGGTTGCGGCAATTACGCAGATTACAACGATATACATTAAATCAACTCCATTGGCGTTTCGCCGAAACAATTATACACTAAAACATCCTTATGCGCAACACGAACACATGCGTTTTGTGCTTCAACCCACACCGCAAAAACACAATCGGAATAACGAAAAAGCGAAACGAGACCGCCGACTTAAATCGGCGGTCTCGTTTAAGACACATGGTAATATACCGTTATTTTCGGAATGCAGAAAACAAACCTTTCTTTTGATACGGTTCCGTCTTAAAGGAAACCATCTTATACCCCGTTTTATCAATTACGGCTTTAAGCGCAGATTGCGGAATTTCATTTTCTGCCACAATAACGGTTTCGCCCTTTGAATGCGAGGACGACACTTTTTTTACATCAAAGGCGGCACGCACGGTGTCGTTTATATGTGCTTCACACATTCCGCACGCCATACCGCTTATTCCAAGGGTTATCTTTACCATTTTTATGCGCTTCCTTTCAATATATATGAGAACGCCGTGAATTTTGATTTATCGCTGCAACCGTTAATTGCCAACGGCACACTTAATTGATTTAAGCCCTTAATGGGCGCAAGGAAAAAGAAGCAAAACTTGAGGGAGAGTGTAATTTTGCATTCAAGGGTACAATTTTATGAAGGAGCATTCCCTGCGCCCTGAGCTTTAAGCCGAAATAACGGCACGAGGTTAGTATTGGCTAACTAACCGTCTGAAAAATTAGTTAGTTTTGACTAACTGCCTACAATATATCACATTAACTCATATTTGTCAATATTATTTTTGACTTTTTCTTTTCAAACTTTCGGCACAAAAAAACCCTGTGCCCGCCAATTGCACAGGGTTAATTTATTGCTTGTTTTCAGAATTTGAATTGCCGCTTTTATTTAATTCACTTGAATCGCTTGCTTTTTCACCTTTTTTGGCACTTGCGGCTTTGATGACAAACGCCGTTCCGAATGCCGCAAATGCAGCGGCAACTGCAATCAAAGCCTTTGCCGTGCCGGAAAGGCGGCTGACCTTTTCTTCTAAAGCGGCCGGCGAATTTTGATTGCCGTTTTCATTTTCTTCAGCCTGAGCATTTTCAATTTGACCGCCGTTTGCATCTGCGCCGTGTGATGCAGCTTCAGAGGTTTCCGTATATTTAAACTTTGTTGATTTCTCCGAAGAACTTTTGCTTTTTGCCGAATTTGCAGATTTGCCTGATCTTGCAGATTTGGCAGAAGTGCTTTTCTTGGTCGTTGCCTGCTTGGCACCGGACTGCTTTGTTGCTTTCGGTTGCGGATCCTCGCCGAATTCCAAGCCGCCGATTTCCGCAAGGCAATTTCCGCCGGCACAAATTGAAACAGTAATCTCGTTTTTATAATTTTTGTCTTCTTTATCGATAAATTCAAGGGCAAATGTTATATTGCGGAGCCCATCGGGCAAAGAACCTAAATTTTTATAAATTTTGCAAGGCGCTTTCTCCTCAACATCGTTTTCTGAAATTTGAACATTGTAGCTGCGATTTTTATTTTTTACATCGGCGGTAATATAAAGCGAATCATCGTTTTCCGCAAACTGAGGGCTTTGCACGAAAATATGAAAATATGCACACGAATCACCGTAAAAATACTGCATATAGCCGGAGGCGTTTTCGCCCTGAAATTCAACCCATTCGGCAGACTCGTTTACAGACCATTTTTCAAGCTCATCCACATAACGAGAATCATAGGCGAAAGCGTAAAAAGGGCACAACAGCGCAGAAAAAATGCAAACAGCAATCACTGCGGCTCCGATCCTTTTCATTCTTTCACCTCCAAAGGTTTGGTTTATTTATCGGTCTATTGTAATATAAAACAAGTTTATATTCGTATGTTGCATTTTGTCAATAAAACGCAAAACTTTCTGCATTTTTAACAAAGGCAATCATTGCAAATTGTTTAATTTTAACAAAGAATTCAATTAATATTTCACTGTGCCGCATATTCTGCTTGACAAAATCCCCCGCTTATATTAAAATAGCAGAGCAGTAAGGCAAACGGCAACATATTTTCCGCGCTTTTTTGTTGCTTCTGTTGCGACGATTTTGCAAGAGGGCGACCAAAGCATAACCAAGCTGCCTGCATTTACTTAAAAACTTAATATCTATCGAGGTGTAGCGAAGTTTGGCTATCGCACCTGCTTTGGGAGCAGGGGATCGCAGGTTCGAATCCTGTCACCTCGACCACTTAAAGTGCTCATAAAGGATTTGATTTATGAGCACTTTTATTATGCCGTATAAATCATACGCAGAACCGAAACAAATTTTTGAATTATTGATGCAGAAGAAAACAAGATTTTGAGGCAAACTGATTTTTTTGCGTATTTTTTTATTGCGGATATTGATTTTATGCTTTCTTTGCTTTATAATGTGTAAGTACAGACGGTTGTACGCTCGTGCAGCCGTCTTATTGTTTTTATCGGCATTACGGAGAGGAAATATGTATAAAATCGGATTTGACAATGGCAAATATTTAAAAATGCAATCCACAAGAATTCGCGAGCGAATTCGTGAATTCGGCGGCAAGCTTTATCTTGAATTCGGCGGCAAGCTTTTTGACGATTACCATGCCGCAAGGGTGTTGCCGGGCTTTGAGCCGGACAGCAAGCTTCAAATGCTGCTTCAGCTGAAGGATGAGGCGGAAATCGTTATAGTTATCAGCGCCGAGGATATAGAAAAAAGCAAGGTGCGCAGCGATTTGGGCATAACTTACGATGTTGATGCTTTGCGCCTTGCAAAAGCATTCACAAAAAGAGGGCTTATGGTTGGCAGCGTTGTGCTTACAAAATATGCGGCCCATCCGAAGGTGTTGCGCTTTGAGGAGAGGCTGGCAGACGCCGGCATTCCCGTTTACCACCATTATTTGATAGACGGCTATCCATCTAACATTTCAAACATAGTAAGCGACAACGGATACGGCAAAAACGATTTCATTCACACACAAAGGCAGCTTGTGGTTATCACGGCACCCGGCCCCGGAAGCGGAAAAATGGCAGTTTGCCTTTCTCAGCTTTATCACGAAAACAAGCGAGGAGTTAAAGCGGGATATGCAAAATTTGAAACATTCCCGATTTGGAACCTGCCGCTTCGCCACCCGGTTAATATGGCTTATGAAGCAGCAACGGCTGATCTTAACGACATAAATATGATTGACCCATGGCATCTTGAAGCATACGGAAAAACAACTGTTAACTACAACCGAGATGTTGAAATTTTCCCGGTGCTTAAAGCCACTTTTGAAAGAATATACGGTACCTGCCCCTACAAATCGCCCACAGATATGGGTGTTAACATGGCAGGAAACTGCATTTTTGATAATGATGCTGTTTCCGAGGCATCGCTTCAGGAAATTGTGCGCAGATATTACAATGCGGTTAAAAATGCCGCAAAGGGCGCAGGAAACAAAGAAGAAATCTACAAACTTGAGCTTCTTATGAACCAAGCCGGCATAAGTGCAGAAAGCAGAAGATGTGCTGCTGCGGCACAGGAAATTGCGGCAAAAACAGAGCAACCCGCTGCAGCGGCAGAGCTTAAAGACGGCACAATCGTTACGGGCAAAACATCCGCACTGCTCGGTTGCGCATCTGCAACTCTTTTAAATGCGCTTAAACATCTTGCGGGAATTGATGATGATGTGCTTTTGATAGGCCCGGATGTTATCAAGCCCATTCAAGAGCTTAAAACAAACCATCTTGGCAACAAAAATCCAAGGCTTCACACAGATGAAGTGCTTATTGCGCTTGCGATTTCAGCCACGGCAGACAAAAATGCGGCAGCTGCCATGCACAAGCTTTGCGAACTTAAAAATTGCGAAATGCACTCTTCTGTTTTACTTGCACAGGTTGATGAAAATGTGCTTAAAAAGCTTGGCGTTCGCCTCACGAGTGAGCCGGCAAAGAAATAAGCAGTAAACAAAACACGGCAAAAAGTGCCTATGCGGCGGCTTTATCTTTTTTATTTGGTTTAGCAGGTGTGCAGCGCGCGCAAAGTGCGAAATGTGAAAACTGCCGTGCCGTTCAAGCAGGCTGCGGAGCTAGATTCAAACGGGCACACCCGAATAGATATAACAAACTACAGCAATTGAATAAGGAGGACTAACTATGAAAAAGCCAAAATACATATTCGTTACAGGCGGTGTTGTAAGCGGACTCGGCAAAGGCATAACCGCCGCTTCGCTCGGCAGACTGCTGAAGGCACGGGGATTAAAGGTTACTGCGCAAAAGCTTGATCCGTATCTTAATGTTGACCCCGGCACAATGAATCCCGTTCAGCACGGCGAGGTTTTTGTTACGGACGACGGTGCGGAAACAGACCTTGACCTTGGGCATTACGAACGATTTATTGACGAATCACTTTCTCAGAATTCAAATTTAACTTCCGGCAGAGTTTATTGGAAAGTTATAACGGACGAAAGAAAAGGTGTTTACGGCGGCCAAACAATTCAAATTATTCCGCATGTAACAAATGAAATCAAAAAATCCATTTACAGAAATGCAGAAACAGGCGCAGATGTGTGCTTTGTTGAAATCGGCGGAACAATAGGCGACATTGAAAGCCAACCTTTTCTTGAGGCCATTCGCCAATTTTCCGTTGAATACGGCAGAGAAAACTGCCTTTTCATTCACGTTACGCTTGTTCCGTATCTTGCGGCTTCGGACGAGCTTAAATCCAAGCCCACTCAGCACAGTGTTAAAGAAATGCTTGCGCTTGGAATTCACCCGGATGTTATTGTGTGCCGCACGGAGCATCCGCTGACGGATGATATAAGAAACAAGATAGCCCTTTTCTGCAATGTTGAAAAGGACTGCGTTATAGAAAACAACAATTGCGACATACTTTATGCAGTGCCGATGATGCTGCACGAGGAGGGGCTTGACACCGTTGCCGTTAAAAAGCTTGGGCTTCAATGCGGCGAACCGGAACTGAGTGATTGGCAAGAGATGCTTGATGCGCTCAGAAATCCCGTTCAAACCGTTAAAATAGGAATGGTTGGAAAATATGTTGAGCTGCACGATAGTTATATTTCAGTTAACGAGGCATTAAAGCACGGCGGAATTGAAACAAGATCCGCTGTTGATATACATTGGATAGATTCCGAAAGCCTTGAGGGCGACGACGTTGATTTAGACGCCGTTTTGGGAGATATGGACGGCATTCTTGTTCCCGGCGGTTTCGGCAGCAGAGGAACAGAGGGCAAAATCAAAGCGGCAAACTATGCAAGAACGCACAACATTCCGTATCTTGGCATTTGCCTCGGCATGCAAATTGCAATAATTGAATTTGCAAGAAACGTGCTTGGCTATGCAGACGCAAATTCGGCAGAAATCGATCCCGAAACCACACATCCGGTTATTGACATTATGCCGGAGCAAAAAGACATTGAAGAAATGGGCGGCACAATGCGCCTTGGCCAATACCCCTGTGTGCTTAACCCCGAATCGAAATCATACGGGCTTTACGGTGCGTCCATGATTTATGAGCGCCATCGCCACCGCTATGAAGTTAATAATGATTTCAGAGAAGATTTGCTTAACAACGGTGTTCTTTTTGCAGGCACATCACCGGATAATCACATCGTTGAAATGATGGAGCTTCCTGCGCATCCATGGTTTGTGGCATGCCAATTCCACCCTGAATTTAAAAGCAGGCCAAACAAGCCGCACCCGCTTTTCCGTGGATTTGTTACTGCAGCGGCAGAGCACAAAAAGGCAAAATAAGCGGATTTCGCAAACAAAAAGCCGAAGGCATTTAAGCGCCTTCGGCTTTTATTATTATCATTATTGTTATTGCGTTGCAGCATTATCAGCCGATAACCTTTTTTTGCTTCCATTTGCCCTTGGCAAAGCGAACAACAAAAAGAACGCTTCTTACCAACCAATCGGCAAACATTGCAAACCAAACGCCGAGCAAGCCCAAATTAAGCCCCCAAGAGCAAGCAAAAACATAGCTTAGACCCACACGGAAAATAAACATTGAAACAAGCGAAACTATCAAAGGAAACATAACATCGCCCGCCGCACGCAAGGAATTAGGCAAATTAAACGACAGCGGCCAAATTGTTGCCGTAAACACGGCACTGTATCTGAGCACCTGAGCTGCCGCCGCAGATGCTTTGGGAGTAAGATTAAAGATTGCAACAAGCTGATTTGTGAAAATGAACTGAATAATGCAAAGCGAGCCCATAAGCACATAAACCGCAAACATAAGCTTTTTTGTGTAATCCACGGCCTGCTTTGTGTTTCCGGCACCCATACACTGCCCAACAACAACTGTCATTGCAAGCCCTATCGCCTGCCCCGGCACATTTATAACACCCGCAATACTGTTGCCGATTGCATTTGCAGCCACAACATTTGTGCCAAAGGTTGTTATGAGGCTGAGCACAAGCAGCCTGCCGATTTGGAACATTCCGTTTTCCATTCCGTTCGGAATGCCTATTGATAAAATTTGCTTAACCAGTTTGCCGTTAAATTCAGGCTTAAACAGCTTAACAATTCGCAATTCATTGCTGCGCCTTTGCCAAAGCACCAAAATGAACACAGCAGCCACAATTCGAGATGTTAAAGTGCCGATACCTGCGCCGAGAGCACCCATTTTAAACCCATAAATAAGCACGGCGTTAACAGAGATATTAACTATATTTACAATAAGTGAATTAAGCATTGAAACTTTACTGTTTCCCACAGACCTGAACAATGCCGCACCGGCATTATATATAGCCATAAAAGGATAAGCCGTTGCCGTTACCAAGAAATAGGAAAGAGCGCTTTCCATAACATCCGCTTCAATATTTCCGAACACAAGCGAAAGCACATGGCGGCGAAAAACAAGAGCCAAAATCATTATAAAAACAGAAAATACCGTTGCGGTATACATAAGCTGCTTTGCCGCCTTTTGTGCCGATTCCTTTTTGCCGCTGCCGAGGTATTGAGAAACCACAACGGCACCACCGGTTGAAAGGGCTGCAAATATTTGAATCAAAAGCATATTTATGTTATCAACAAGGGAAACGCCGGAAACCGCCGCCTCGCCTGCAGTTGTTACCATAAGCGTATCCGCCATACCAACGCTTAAAAGCAAAAACTGCTCTATTATCAGCGGCACTATCAGCCGCACCAAATCTTTTTTGCTGAAAATGGGCTTTCCCGCCGAATTTTCAATTGCCTGATTTTGCAAAGCCATTACTCCTTTTGCCTGAATTCGAATAGATTATAACACCGTGCGCGGCGGCAGGCAATTGGTTTATTTAATAATATTGGCAGCATGTTTTGCTTTATTTTTGGTAAGCTTTTAAAACAGGGGCGCCGATATTGACCTTTATTCAAAACGGGATATAATATATTATAAACATTATAACTATTAAGGAGTAAATTCGCATTATGGAAAAATACATTAAAAACTTTCCCGCCGAGAAAGCGGTTGTGCTCAAGGACCAAATCACTTGCAGGCAGGGCGAGGTTGTGAGCAAAACGCTGGCGCAAAACGATGCGGTAAGCGTTACCCTTTTTGCCTTTGATGCAGGCGAAGAAATATCCACCCACGAGTCAACGGGCGATGCATTTGTGACGGTGCTTGAGGGCACGGGCATTTTCACAGTTGACGGCGTTGAGCACACCGTTTCGGCAGGGCAATCACTACTGATGCCGGCAAAGAAACCGCATTCCGTTCGCGGCGACGAAGCCTTTAAATGGATGCTTGTGGTTGTTTTTCCGAAAAGGCAATAATTAAATTAAGTGCAAAAGAGCGCGGCATCATTAACCGAATGTTGATGGCTGCCGCGCTTTTTTATTTTATTTTTGAAACATAAAGATATGAACCGCTTTCGTTTTCGCGTTCATTACCGTAATTATCATCATAACCATTTGATTCGTAAACGGCGGCGTGAACGGATTGTGATTTAATATATTCACCCGTGGCGGAATCATAGGAATAAACAGCTTCGTTTCCGTCGTTTTCCCAAACGTTGTAGCTGTTTGAATCGGGGTCGTAAGTGCCGCCGCGTTCCTCCAGAAGATACTGCGAATAAAGCGTGCGGCGTTCTTTTTCCGAAAGTGAATTATAAAAGACGGCAGCATCCTTTTTCACTTGATCACCGAGCAAATTATATTCGCGAAAATCGGATTTTTTATATTCGATATCGTTGTTTACAGCGAAGCCGCCGCCGAAAAATTCGGGACAGCACTCACATATTCTGCCGATTATCGCACTGCGTGCACCGTTTGCGGCCGAATTATTGCCGCTTTTTTCGATTTCGGCAAAATCCGAGACGAAAGCACCTTTTAAATTTGAAAGGTAATAGCCGTCTATCGAAGAAATTGCGCCGCTTTCGTATTTTGCGATATTGTATTTAACGATTGCGTTATCCGAATTGAAATAGGCAAAAGCAATAAAAATCGCACTGCAAATTATGATTACGGGCTGCATATAAGGCACCTTCGGTGCAAGGAGGTGAATTGCGAAAAAGATTAAAACCACGCCGAACGCCGCCATCAGCAGGCAAACGAAAAGTCTGTTTTTCGTGAGGCCGAAAATGCTTATATTAAGCCCCATTTTTGCCGCCGATATCGCAAGCAAAAGCGCACTGAAAAGCACTATGAAAAGTGAAAGCGCCTTAACCGCACGGAGAACCTTTTGCGGCGATTTTTTCGTGAGCACGGCAACGGCGGAAAGCAAAGCCGTGTTTATTATGCACACGGCGGCCATTTCATAAAAGCCGCGCCTTGCAAATTCACTGGCGCTGTAAGTATATCCCTGCGGGAGCACGCCCGAAAACGCGCTGAAAAAATATGCCAGCTGTGAAAAGAGAAACACAAGATACACACACGAAATAACACTTAAAAACGAAACCGAAACGGCTGGGTTCAGCCTGCGGGAAACAGACGGTGCCTTTGCCGCTTGCGCCGAATATTTATTTGAAACGGCATACACGATAAGCAAAAACGCAATCACGGCGGCAATGATTGTTTTGCCTATTCCCGTGCCGATATTCTTAAACGCCGTTTTAACAAGATTTTCAAATGCGGCATCACTTGAAGCGAGAAGCGGAATAACCGCAGCCAGAACAGGCAACGCCATCAAAATGCCGATAACAACATTTTTATTGGCCTTGTTTTTTAATGAAAAGCCGCAATACCCTCCCACAACGGCACCGATATTTTCGGCGGGTGTTTTAAAAACGCTCTTTGCGGCGTCGCCGAGTATTTTGACGCTGCCGCAGCGGCGGCGAAGCCCGCCCGAAATTCCGCACACATAAAGGGCAAAAAGGAGAGCAGTCGGAATAAGCATAAACAGCTTTAAAAATTCATCGTTTGAAACGGCAAACGAGCCTGCGCCGGCAAGCGAAAGCGCGCCGCAGGAAACGGCAAAGGCGGGCGGCCTTTTGCCTTTATCGGCATAATAGGCGGTGACAACGGCAAAAAGCAATAAAAAAGCAAGAGAAAAGCCGAGCGACAGCCCATGCCACAAAACAAAATCCGTGATAACGATTGCCGTGCCGAAAAAGAGCAATGCAAAAACGACATCGCGCTTTGAAACCGCGATTTTTCTTTTTTTAACCATGGGTGCCGGCGGATAATATGCGCCGAAATCTGCATAGGGCGGCATAGGCGCACCGTAAATCGGCGGAGCATTATTTATATTGCTTTGTATATTATTTATTTTATTTATATTATTATTCATATTATGCATATCGGAAGGCATACTTTGCGTGCCGTTATTCACATTCATATTATTCATTTTATTTACCTCTTAAATTCAAGAATATCTCCGGGCTGACAATCAAGTACATCGCAAATAGCCTCAAGTGTTGAGAATCGAATTGCCTTTGCTTTGCCGGTTTTTAAAATAGACAAATTGGCAGGTGTGATTCCGATTTTTGCGGCCAATTCACCGGAGGACATTTTTCTTTTTGCAAGCATTACATCCAGATTAACAATAATTTGCATAGTGCCCTCCTATATCGTTAAATCGTTTTCGGCTTTAATTTGAACCGCCTTTTCAAAGCAGTTTTTAACCACGCGCACTATCACGCCCACGAAAAATTCCGCAATGGCCGAAATATAAATAAATATTTCGTGATTGTGCTTTGCGCTGAGCACGATTGCGGTGATGAGGGTTACGCCCGCGGCAAACACACAGCACCAACTTAAAATGCGAAGCAGGCGCACATTTGCCGATTCAAAAACAATTTCCTTTTTTAAATTTGAAAGCAGCTTATCAAGGCACGCAAGCGCGGCAAAGCCCGCGGGCACCGTGATATAAAACGGAATCAAATAGCTTTTGGGCAAAAAGCGCGCCACATCGATAACACTGTATACCGCTTCGTTTTCCATAAGAAAAGGCGCCGCGATTGCCACAGCGGCAAGCACCGCATAAAACGCACGCACCAAAAAATGAGTAAGGCCGATTGATTTATCGCTGTTCCACATAGAAAATTCCTCCGCTTGGATAGATTTTACATCTTCATTATATGCAAAAATTATCGTTTGTCAATAATTTTTTATCATTTTTCGCATAATTATTTTCGATCAACAAACATTTTCTGAAAAAAAACAAATGGAGCACCGCAATTTGTTTGCCGCATGCAAAAAGCATTTTGGCATTTCAAATCGGTGCTCCGAATATATTTTTTCAAAAAGGAAAATCAAATATTATCCTCGCTGAAATAAGATTTATATTTAATTTTATAACGGCTGCCAGGGAAAAGCTTTTCATGCAATGCCATAAAATAATCATCCGTCATGCTTGCAATAAAATCGGCAACAATCATATTCGGATCATCTGCAAGATAATCTTTGCCGCCGGTGTAATATTTTTGCGCCTCCATTATAAATTTAATGTGATGGCGATAAATTATGCTGCCCTCGCTGCCGCTTTTAACCTGATCCAGCAAGTTATAATAAAGTTCTTCAAACATAGGCCCTATTATTTCGTTATACTGCCTGTTTATCTGCTCATTTTTATATATAACGAAATAATTTTCTTCTTTGGCATGCTTTAAATCATTATAAGCGCCGGGGCTGAGCAAAATATAATCCTTTCCATAGCTGTTTTCAATAATATCAACGGTTAAATTATTTATTATAGATGCATTTTCGCCGCCGATAACCTCGCTTTGAAATTTATAATTCGGCGGAATTATTTTAGCAATTCGAGCATCCTGCCGATCCTTTCCGAGATAAGCAATCATATCGCATATGCGCACAACGCATCCCTCAAGGGTGGACGGCACAAGCTTATGAATTGCATCGCTGCTTGCATAGCATTCCTGCACGCTTTTATCAAATTCATCAAATGTTTTTCCATATGCGGGGCGATATTCCTGCTGCTCAAATTCGCCGTTGTGGCACAAAATTCCATCAAGCGTTTGCAGGCTTATATTGCGCTCAAACAAATTATCCAGCACACGCACACTGTGCACATTGTGGTTAAAAAGTTTGCCCGTTTCTTTAAACAAAAGCCGGCTTAAAAATCTTTCGCCGGCGTGGCCGAACGGAGTGTGGCCGATATCATGCCCAAGTGAAATTGCCTCTATCAAATCAAGATTAAGCCCAAGCACGGCGCCGATATTGCGTGCTATGCGAGACACAAGCTGCACATGAAGAGCACGGCGTGTTATATCATCATTATTATAAAACGAAAACACCTGTGTTTTATCCGCATAACGGTTATAATAAGGAAGGTGAATTATTTTTTCAATATCCCTCACAAAAGCGGGACGCCAAAGACTTGCACGATCTGCATTTTCATTTCTGCGAATCACGGCAGAATCATCACAGCGATAAGGATTTTTTACGCCGTTTTCCCTGTCGTTCAAAATTTTTTGCTCAACATCCGGGCTGAGCTTGTTATATTTCAGTTTTGAATAAGCCGTAAAATCACTCCCTTAACTTTTAACAGCATTTTGCGAAAACGCAAACGGGTGAGCAGTCGCCGCATTATTTATGATTTTATAAAATAGTTTCTGTATACATGGCAGGAGCGCATTGATTTTGCATTATCCTTGCCGACTATTATATGATCTGCAAGCTCAATATCCACCGAATTGAGTGTGTTTCTCAATTCAAGGGTAAAATCTATATCTGAAGCAGACGGAGCCGTGTTGCCGACGGGATGATTGTGCGAAATCAGCACTCTGCTTGCCTTATCAAGCAAGGCAAATTGAACAACATCACGTGAATAAATTTTTAAATGCTTTGTGCTGCCGCTTGCAAGATTGCGGCACGAAATTATTTTGTTTGAATTATCAAGCGTTACCATCACAAATTTTTCCACATCCTCGTTACCGAGCAAATTCATAAAATAATCTTCCGCAACATCGGCAGAGCCGAGGCAGGTTATTTTGGAATTTTTAGATTTTGAACAACGCTTTTGCAAATCACGCACAAGGGAAATTAAAATTGCGGAATTTTGCCCTATTCCGGGCACTGTTTCAAGCTCTGCCGGCTCGGCGGAAAACACATTATCAATTGTGCCGAATTTTTCAATCAGTGCCTTTGCTGCCGGCTTAACATCCGCACGGGGCACGGCATATGTAAGCAACAGTTCAAGTGCTTCGTAATCATACACAAGATTTCCGCTGCCGGCCAAATATTTTTGCTTTAAACGCTGCCGATGGCCGCTTGTGTAATCGTTCATTTCCGCATCCCCTTTCATATAGAATAAATACAATAAAATTCTACCAAAATAGGCGTATCTTGTCAATCACCGCAAAAAAAGCATAAAAAAGCTTATTTGTAAAGAATGTATTAAGCAAATATGAATGTTTTTGTTGCCAAAAGGGCTTTGAAATGATATAATGGGACAAATATTCTTTTTTAGAGAGGGGACCCTTTATTTATGAGTGACACTAAGCGAAGCTCATTCTCCGGCAGAATCGGATTTGTTTTGGCTGCCGCAGGCTCCGCAGTCGGCCTTGGAAACATTTGGCGATTTCCTTATTTGGCAGCAAAATACGGCGGCGGTACGTTTTTACTTGTTTACATTGTTTTTGCCGTTACATTCGGTTTTACTTTAATGGTAACGGAAATTGCAATCGGTCGCAAAACCAAGCTAAGCCCGATGAGCGCATTCGGCGCACTTAGCAAAAAATGGAATTGGCTCGGCGGTTTGGCAACGCTTGTGCCAGTGCTTATTTTGCCCTATTATTGCCTTATAGGCGGATGGGTAACAAAATATGCCACACAGATGATTGCAGGCAAGGTTGATGAAGCTGCTGCAGCAGGATTTTTCGGCCAATTCGTTTCAAAACCCGTTGAACCTTTGATTTGGTTTTTCATTTTTGCAACCGCCACAACGGTTATAATTCTTTTAGGCGTTGATAAAGGAATAGAAAAAATGAGCAAATTCCTTATGCCTGCGCTTGTTGTTTTAACTGTTGTGCTTTCAATATTTGTTGTAACACGCCCCGGAGCAAAAGCAGGCGTTGAATATTACCTTAAGCCTGATTTTTCAAAGCTCAGCATAATGACATTTATTGCAGCACTTGGGCAAATGTTTTATTCAATGTCGCTTGCAATGGGCATTATGGTAACATACGGTTCTTATTTCAATAAGGACGAAAGCATTGTTAAATCCACACGCCAAATTGAAATTTTTGACACCGCCGTGGCATTTCTTGCCGGCCTTATGATTGTGCCTTCAGTTTTTGTTTATTCGGGAGGAGACGAAGCAGCTCTCGGCCAAGGCCCAAGCCTTATGTTTGACACCCTGCCCAAGGTTTTCGCCGGCATGGAAATCGGCAACTTTATCGGTGCAGCCTTCTTCCTTTTGGTGCTTTTTGCAGCGCTCACAAGCTCTGTTTCCATTATGGAAGCAATTGTTGCGGGCATTACCGATAAGTATAAAATGGAAAGAAAAAAAGCCACCCTTTTGGTTTATGCTTACACACTGCTCCTTGGTATGTGCTGTGCATTCGGCTTTAGCATTTGGCAAAACTTCACCATAATGAATATGGGAATTCTTGATTTCCTAGACTTCGTTTCAAACAGCATTCTTCTTCCCGTTGTTGGCTTGTTTACCTGCATTATGGTTGGCTTTGCAATTAAGCCCAAGACAATTACCGATGAAATTGAGCTTAACGGCAAATTCAAGGAAAAGAAATTTTATAATGTTATGATCAAATGGATTGCACCCGTTTTCATCTTTGCAATTCTTGTAAGCTCTGTTCTTAACACATTCGGAGTAATCAGCATTTAGCGGATTATAACTAAGCAAAAGAGTATCTCTGCCGAGATACTCTTTTTTTTATTAAAAGAAAAAATAAATTTTCCTTTTTTAAAGATATTATTTAGTTGCAGACGCATTGCAAACTGAACTTTCAACCATACTGATCAAATCTTGTTCGCAAAACGCCGATTTTGAATTGATTCGTTTTAGCGGTATATTCATATGCTCAAGTGCTTTATTCTTTTTAATATCTCTTTGAATTTGAATTTCGCTATCGTGTTCTTGCCCATCAAGCTCAATTGCGAGCACAGGATTTTCAAGAGCATTCACAATAGTGAAATCAACATGGGTTCTTTCATTTAAAACAAAACGCCTGATTTCGTTGTGTGTGTTTAAATAATATTCGTCTGTAACCAGCTCTGCCAAAGGCAATTTCGCAAATACGGAAAACCCTTTATGTTCAACACAAAATTTTTCCAAAGTTTCAAAAACTTTTAATTCAAACGGATTACTGCAATTCTTTGCTTCAACATATGTAGGCATCTGTTTATATAAATAGTCAAATAGGCACACGGTTTTATCTGGAATTTCTTTACCGTATTTATCAATATATAATATCAGATTTTTAATCAGCTGTGAGCGTTCCGAAAAATATTTTTTATCGGTAACCAAAACAAATTTGCTTTTTGCTCTTGAAACAGCGACATTAACAAGTTCCGGAGTAAACAAATTATGATCACTCGATAAATGCTTATTGCAAATGTTCAAGTTGTTTAACACAGTTGAAAAATAAACATTTTCTTTTCCTCTGCCTTGGAATGAATGAATTGTTCCGCAATTATCTTTATAGCTTGAAAATTGTTTCTTTAAAAGCTCTTTTTGATTTTTAAAAGGCGTAATAACATATGAATACGACAAATTTCCCGAGCATTGTTCATTTATGGCGTATATTTCCCGCTCGTTGCTGAATGACGAATCATCATAATACGAATACTTACCCTGCGATACATCAATCAATTCCATAGCATCAACATTTGCGCTTTTATATATAATTAGCTCATTATTATAGAAAAAACGATTACAATAATTGATTATATTATAATCACACCTGTAATGCTCTTTAAGCAATGTTGGTTCGGCACAAAATGCCGACTTTGTTGCATTCAAAAAATCATTACTAAAATATTTAAATTTTTCATCGATATTTGAATCATCAATGTCAAATTCATTGTTTCCGGTGATTGCGCTTAATTGCTTACTGTCGCCCGATATAACGCAATGCTTGGCATAAAACAAAACAGGAAGCCCCGAGATCACATCACATTGCGTTGCTTCATCCATAATAACATAATCAAACTTTTCCTTACCGTTTCTGTATTCATAAAAATTATTCGGTAATGAATCGGCGGTAGTTAAAGTGAACGGAAAGAAGTCGGTAATCATTTGTATAAGCCTGCTCTTTTCTTTCAGAAAATCGCCATCATATTCATTTTCTTTTAATTCGCTTATATATTTGGCCTTAAAAAGTTTGATTTCTTTAATCAACCGATTAACTTTTACCTCGCTTTTTAAATAGTATTTATACAATGCTTTTTTTAACAAATCGGTTGATTTTTGGCAATATGACCCGGCATACAACTCATTTATTTCACCTTTTAGTTTATTAAAATCATTTTCTTTAATATATCTATCAACTTCAGACATTTTTTCCGTTAGATAAATTGTTTCAAGTTGCCATTTCAAAAGCAAATATTGTTTAAAATAATTATTTGATTTAATTCCCCAAAATAAAGCGGCAATTGCAATATCAAATATCGAAATTTTTTTATTTATGTTACTGCTGTATTTTTCTATTTTCTTTGACACCTTGCCGATAATTTTAGCCAATTGATCTGCATTTAAAAATCTTATCCAAAAAGGAAATTTGCCGGAGAATTCTTCATTATAAGCAGCCTGCCGTTTTTCAATATGCCTTTTTTGATTTTCAAATTCGGCAAGCTCGTTCTTTTTCTTTACAAGTTCATTTAATTTAAGCTCTTTTTCTCTTATCGAAGCGTATTCCGCGTTGAGCTCAACAATATTCGGTTCCTCAACATCTGCGTATTTTTCAACTTCCAGCTGATAATTTTCAATATCTTTTAATATATCTTCAAACAAATTTGTGGTATAGCTGCTGTTACCTAATCTAACATATATTTTCGGCAAATCAAGTTTATCGAGTTCTTCGGCTATATTATCAATAGCCGAATTATTCTTAGAAACAACCACTGTTTTTTTATTCCTGTAAAGAAGATTTGCCACAATACTCAATACGGTGGTTGTTTTACCGGTACCCGGCGGCCCTTCAATAAACGAAACTTTTTCAGACAACGATTTTTCGATTGCGTTTTTTTGCGAAGCGTTGGAATTGCCAAGCAAAAGTATAGGTCTGTCCTCTGCATCAATTATGTTGTTATTAAACTCTGCACCTGTTACAAAAGGAAACAACAAGTCGTCTTCGGATTCAAATAGTTTTTTCAAAATCATTTCAAGCAGTTTACTCTTGTTTTTCAAAGAAGCCAATTCGGTTTCTTCGTCTTTAGTTAAAGTTTTTTTGGACACTAATTCATTTATTTGAGCCTCCAAAACTTCTCCATAATAATGAAATAAATTATCCAAATCCTTTTCCGCAGATTTATAATCGTCTATTCCGTTATTCCTACATTTGATATACTTGTGAAACTCAATGTCGTCATTACCTGTGAAATTACAATCTCTTATATTGCTCAAATTCATAAGTTTTAAATCCGCTTCTACATTTCCCGTTTCCGGATTTTCTTTTTTGGCACTGCACCATTGGATTTTGCCATCATCAAAAGCATAAATGTTTATCTTCCATGGTCTGTAACTGTTTTTATAATAAACTTCACATGGCACTTTGTATTTTATTGCAAATTCGATTTTATCAACAATTGAATTATTGCTCATAATTATTCTCCGTTACTAAAAACAATTGATATAACGCTGAATTAAATTATTAACTATATTATTTATGTATTTAAATCATCTTTTGCCGCTCTGTAATGCAGCAAACAACTCGGTCCTTTATAAAGGCTCTGTCACGCTGCGGATAAAAATCAAGATATGGATTTACAATTTCCGTTATTTCATTTTTCGTAAGCTTAGGCATTTTTAACACTGCGCCGTAGAGCGAATGCACAGTTTTAACTTCTCTGTTAAAAGTCATAAAAAACGGACTTGCAACCATATTTTTCATAATACCGTTTGGGTCAATATCCATTCTGTAAATTTGCGTGTTTGATAAAAGTCCTGCTCCGTTATCAAATATCGGGCAATAATCAAACTTTCCGTTTTTCTCAATAACAGCAATATTATTCAAATGCCTATCATCATTCATAATTAAAGAATCTATTTCAAAAAGCAAAGTTAAATACTTATCAAAATCAGAAAGCCCTGTGATTTTCTTTGTGGAATCAACCAAATATTGAATTCGCTTTTTATCACTTGTAAGCCTGCCGAGCTTTTCCGTTAAGGAAATTTCGATACTGTTCGATAGTAATTTGTTTAAAGTGATAATTGTTTCATCCTGCCTTAAAAAACTTCTGCTGACGCAAGCGACTCTTTGGATATTATGAACATTGATTTTCTCTGTTTTATACCTCACAAACCTAAATGGTGTTTCTTTTTCAACGTTACTTTTCTCAAGAATTTCGGATACGACACACTCTGCAAGCGCTTCATATCCGAATTGGTCAAGCTTGTACCATACTCCGTCTTCAACCCATTTTTCCTGATTCCCTTTTGATGAAGTTAAAGCAATTTTATCATTTGTAACTAATTTAATGCTCATTAAAGCTTTTCCACCTCTATATGCTGGTAATCTTCGGCCATTTTACCTTTTGTTTTTTTTATAATTTCAATCGGCTCATAACCATCAACACCTATTGAAACAAGATACTCTTTTATACCCATTCGACTTTTTGGAACACACCTTTCTTCTAAAAAAGAATTGTAATCTTCCCAATTTACATTTTTTTTAATTCCGAAAGCAGTATAAACCGGATTATCTGTAAAATCTTTAAATTTTACGGATTTATTACTGTAATCGGCAATAATAACAGTACATAAATCTGCTTTATTATAATAACTCAATTTTAACAATCTATGTTCTTTCTTTTTTGCGTCACTAACAAAATCTTCAAATGACATTTCTGGTCTGATTATAATCTTTTCTCCGTCAAAGCAAAGTTCAATCCGTCTGTTTTTTTCATTCAATTTGAGCGCATTTATCCATGTAGTCGGCAATGACGCCTTATATGTTTTAGCACCGCTTGATGCCGTGCCGCCGGCATTACTTATAATCAATTTTCCATTTCTTATTTCCATAACATCACCATATATAAAAGCATTTGCAATATCATCATATCATATTCGTATCGAATAATCAATAATTATCGCAATCTATTTCATGCCGAAGTCAACAAAAAAATACCGTTCATGCAACAGGCAACCTGCATAAGCAGCCGAAGCTTCGCCTTTTTGCAATTGCTGTGTGCGGGAGCGGTATTTTTAAAAATGTTTCGATTTTATCGTTACTTCGGAGCATTACATTTTGCCGGCGGGGCGGTTTGAGCAAATCAGTAGCACGGTTTGCAAAATCAAAAAAGCAACTGCCGCTATTCTGATAACGGTGATTGCGGCATAAAGCGCATTAACCGCTTTTTGAAAACTGCCGATAATTTTAATATTATTTTTCAAATCCATAATCACACCTCCAAAAGCACGGCGTGTGCAACGGACGGAATTGTGCTGCCCTGTTTGCTTGAAGTGGCAGACATCAAAGCGCCTGTGGCAACGAAAAGCACTTTTTTCAGCCTGCCCGCATGCATTTCTTTAAGGATATGCGAGCACAGCACCGAGCCTGAACAGCCGCATCCCGAGCCTCCGCTGTTAACATCTTGTTTTTTTAAATCATAAATCATCAATCCGCAATCATTATGAAACGGGCGCAAATCAATACCGTGCTCTTTTTCAAAAAGCTCATAAAGCAGCTGAGAGCCGGTGCTGCCCAAATCACCTGTTAAAATCAAATCATAATCCGAAGGTGAAGTGCCGGAATCGCACAAAAAATCAAAGATCGTTTTTTCTGCCGCCGGTGCCATTGCGGCGCCCATATTATTGGCATCCGTTATGCCGAGATCGCAAATTGTGCCCACCGAAACAGCAGGAATTTTCACGCCGCTTCCGCTGCTTTTGATAACGGCGCAGCCTGCGCCCGTTACCGTCCACTGCGCAGACGGCGGACGCTGACCGCCATATTCAAGCGGATAGCGAAACTGCCGCTCGCTGGAGCAAAAATGGCTTGAGGTGCCAGCAAGCACACACGATGCGCCGGCATCTGCAAGCATTGAGCCTACGGCAAGCGACAGCGCCATGGTGGAGCAAGCGCCATACATTCCTATGCAGGGAATTTGCAAATCCTTAACGGCAAATGAACTGCCGATGCATTGATTAAGCAAATCGCCGCAAAGAATAAAATCAACATCACCTGCCGCCGTGCCCGAATTTGAAAGAGCCCTTACTGCGGCATCATGCAGCATTGCGGATTCGGCAAGTTCAAACGAATCCATGCCCATAGTTGTATCTTCAAACACGGCATCAAAATCACCCGCAAGCGGACCCTCGCCTTCTTTTTTGCCGCAAACACCCGCAGAACCGATTATAACCGGCGGGTTATCGAAAAAAGCCGTTTTCCCTTTTATTTTCACAAAAAACACCTCTAAAATATTTTGCCCCAAAGCATTTTAAATATAAAAAAACCGCATCCAAACGACTGCGGTTTTAATATGCATATTTTATTTTTGCTTGATTAAAGAAATGCTTTTACCTGATTTTTTATCAATCATCGGTGATTTTAAGCAAATCATTCGGCGTGCAACAAAGCAGCTGGCACATTGCCTCTATATTTTCATACTTAATTGATTTAGTTTCATTATTTATCATTTTATTAAAATTTTGATAGCTCATATCAAGCTGCTTATAAAGCCAATATTTTGTTTTGCCTTGCTTTTTAAGCAATTCAAGTGCATTAAGCCTAATCACTATATCACCCCTGCATTATCTAATGTTATAGTTAGATAATAAAACATTGGCATTCTTGACATATAGATTATTGCGTTATATAATGTAAACATAGGGTATCATACTTAAAAATCATCCGCAGCGCCATATCAACTGTTTAAAGCAGATTTTAAAAAGGGGAAAAACATGAAATCAAACTTGAAATACATGCTGAAAAACTGGATTGCATGGGATAAAAAAAGCCTGATATATTTCTTTATTCGTGTGCCGGCACTCGTGTTTCAGCCGATTATAACAGCTTATATACCCAAAGCGATGATAGACTGCATAACCGAGGGTGTAACCGTTGGCAGACTCACACTTGTTGTGGGGCTGCTCAGCGTGCTGCTTGTGCTGACCACATGGTTTGCGCCGTTTATGCAGGAGCTTTTAAACGGCAGTGCACGCATTATCCGTATGCGTTATGCCGTGCTTGCATTTCGAAAAAACCTCTATACAGATTACAAAAATATTGAAAGCCCACACGGCAGAGAAAAAAATAAAAGGGCTATGGAATTTTATCGCAGCTATTATTCCGGTTCTTCGGATTTTCTTGATTCTTGCAATCAATTTTGCGTTTGCATAGTGGGCATTATTACATCGCTTGCACTGATTTACAAAATCAATATTATAATGATTTTGATTATTCTTGCCACCTGTGTTTGCGAGTTTTTTCTTTTAAAATTCTTAAATAAAAAGGAAAAGAAAACAAAAAACGAACGAAGCAAAATATTTGTTCGCTTTGATTATTACTATAACCTTTGCCGTGATTTTTCAGCCGCAAAGGACATTAGGCTTTACGGCTTTACAGATTATTTTATGCTTGCTGTTGCAAAAATAATATATGAATTAGAGGCGGTTAATCAAAAATTCGCACGCCAAAACATCAAGGTGGGCGGCACAAGGGCACTCCTTAATCTCTTGCGTGAACTTGTTGCATATGTTTATCTTACTTATCTTGTGTGCAGCAGCAGGCTTTCCGTTTCCGATTTTATTTTCTATTTCGGCATAATAACCGGCTTTTCTAATTGGATAATGAATGCTGTGTATCAGTATTCAAATCTTGAACGATGCTGCAACGACTGCGCCGCTTTTCGTGAATTTGCGGAGAGCACGGACGAAAATGATAATAAACCCGATATTGATTTTAAAGGTATTGAGTCTATTGAGTTTCAGAATGTTTCATTTAAATATCAGTCGGCAGAAAAAAGCACAATTAACAATATGTCTTTCAAGGTGAACAAAGGCGAAAATATAGCCATAGTAGGCGAAAACGGAGCAGGCAAAACCACCGCTGTTAAACTCCTTTGCGGCCTATATTATCCCACATCCGGCAAAATTTTGATTAACGGAAAAAGCAACCGTGATTTTTCAGGCAACAGTTATTTTAATCTTTTTTCGGCAGTTTTTCAGGACTATTATTTTATGCCTATGACTATTGCCGAAAATATTTGCACAACATCAAATTATGATAAGCAAAAGCTCTTTGCCGCATTTGAAAAGGCAGGTATTTCGGACAAAATAAATACTTTGCCCGATAAAGAAAAATCATATATGATAAAGGATGTATATAAGAATGCGGTTGATTTTTCCGGCGGCGAAAAGCAAAAGCTTTTGCTTGCAAAGGCTATTTACAAAAATGCCCCTGTTTTAATTCTTGACGAGCCTACGGCGGCGCTTGACCCTATAGCAGAGAACGAGCTATACCTTAAATATAATGAGATCACAAGCAACAAAATATCGTTTTTTATTTCTCACCGCCTTTCGTCCACTCGCTTTTGTGACAGAATTTTATTTATCAAGGACGGCCGAATTGCCGAGAGCGGCACCCACGAGGAGCTTATGGCACTCAAAGGCTCATACTACAGAATGTACCAAATTCAAAGCTACTATTATAAAGAGAACGGAGGCGAGGCTGTATGAAAAATATAAAAACGGTTTTTGCGGCGTTTCGTGAAATGCATCGCCTCGAAAAACGCCTTATCCCCACCGCCGTTACCGTTGCGATTGTTACGGCTGTTATGCCGTTTGTGAATATTTGGTTTACATCAAAAATCATAGATTTGCTTGCGGGCGGTGCAGATATGAAAAGCCTTGCGCTGTATATAGGCTTAGCTGTGGGCATAAATGCCATGTTGTTTTTTATCAACTATTATCTCGGCGACATGCAGTTTGTTTACCGTTCGCTTATGTATAACAAGGAGCTTCAACGAATTTCATCAAAGCTTTTCGGAATTGAATATCAAAAGCTTGAATGCAGCGAATTTAAAGAATTGGTGCATAAGCATTCCGAGGCGCAGGACAGAGTTTTTTCATCTTTTGTTCAGCTCACCTGGATGATGCGTGATTTCATTTCCGGTGCGTTGACTTTGATTATATCCGTCGTTATTGTCACTCCGTTGTTTAAAATCGGATTTAATAAAACGGGTGACACTTTCTTTGAACGCCCTGCGTTTTTGCTCACGATTTTCGGCGCAATTGCTGTTATGGCTGTTATTATTCTTGTTGTTGCCGTGAGAATGAACAAAGCCTGGTTTAAGGCAAGCGATGAATATTCACGCCTTGACAGGATTTTTTACTACTTTCTGAATATGTTTTCAGATTACAATACGGGCAAGGAAATTCGCATCTATAAGGAACAAAATTTGATTGAGCACACCGCAACAAACAGACTCCTTAGCGACGGTGAAAGAATTTTGAAAAAAGCCTCAATGAACACGGCAAAGCAAAGTTCCTTTGTTGCTATTTTGGGTGCGCTTGTTGGATTCGGAATCTATCTTTTCATCGGCGTTAAGGGTTTATACGGATTATTCGGCATCGGTTCGCTTGTGCTTTACTGCGGTGCGTTTATGCAAATCATCGGCGGCATAATGAAAATGGCGGTAACCTTTGGCAAAACCGCAGAAATGGTGCCTTTGGTTAATTATTATTTTGAGATAGTAAACAGAGAGGACGAAATGACTTACGGCGACAAGGTGCTTGATTTGTCGGGAGGTTTTGAGATTGAATTCAAAAATGTTTCGTTTAAATATCCGGGTGCGGAAAATTATGCTCTCCAAAATGTTAATATCAAAATCAAAAACGGCGAGCATTTAGCCGTGGTCGGCAGAAACGGCAGCGGCAAAACAACATTTATCAAGCTGATGTGCCGCCTTTATGATGTGACGGACGGCGAAATTTTGATTAACGGCGTTAACATTAAGGACTACACTAAAGACAGCATTATAAAGCTTTATTCCGTTGTTTTTCAGGATTTCAAAATATTTTCCGTTTCTCTTAAAGATAATATTTGCGCAAATTCCGATTTTGAGAGTGACAGATTTTACGCCTGCCTTGAAAATGCCGATATAAAAGAGCGCACCGAACGCATGCCGAATAAGGAAAACACATATCTTTATAAGGACTTGGACGAAAACGGCATTGAAATTTCCGGCGGTGAAGCGCAAAAACTTGCGCTTGCAAGGGCACTTTACAAAGATGCGCCGATTGTGGTGCTTGACGAGCCGACAGCTGCTCTTGACCCGATTGCAGAAAATGAAATTTACAGCCGTTTCAACACATTTGTGCAGGGCAAAACGGCTATTTACATTTCTCACAGGCTTTCAAGCTGCGCTTTTTGCGACAAAATTGCCGTTTTCAACAATGCAAAGCTTGCCGAAACGGGCACACACAAAGATTTGCTGAGCGCAGGCGGAAAATACGCCGAGCTTTGGAACGCACAGGCAAAATATTACATACAATAATATAATGCTGTGCCGAGCAAGAAAAACGGCACCGAGGCATAGATAAGCGTGCCGACAAAGAAAAAATATAAAAAGGCTTGAGCCGTTTGGATTTTCAAACAATTCAAGCCTTTATTTTATGTGATATTATATTTTAAACGGTTGGCAATCAAGCCCGTCTATTCGCAAAGCAATCAGCCGAGAATTTCTTTAAGCACCTGAGTAACCGTGGCAGCCGGAGCCTTGCCCTTGAGCGCACGCATACATTGACCTATAAGGAAATTAAAGGACTTATCTTTGCCTTCTCTGTATTCGGAAACCGCCTTTTCGTTTGCGGCGATAACCTCTTCAACCACGGCTTTGATTGCACCCGTATCCGAAACGGATTCCATATTATTTGCCTTAACATAATCCGCCGGCACAACATCCTGCTCAAACACGGCCTTGAAAACCTTTTTAGCCGAATCACGGCTGATTTTGTTTGCCGCAAGCAGATTGATAATTTCACCGAGCGAATCCTGCCTGAAGCTCATATTTTCCGGCAGGGTTTGAGAGTCATTAAGCATTTTCATAAGCTCGCCCATAATCCAGTTTGCGCTGTCCTTAGGGCTGTTTGTGATTTCAACCGTGCGCTCAAAAAGGCGAACATATGCCATATCGGAGCAAATCATAGCCGTATCGTATTCCGAAAGGCCAAGCTCATTCATATAGCGTGCTTTTTTGGCATCCGGAAGCTCCGGCAGGTTTTCTCTGATTGAATCAACATATTCATCCGAAAGCTTAACGGGCGGTAAATCCGGATCGGGAAAATATTTATAATCCTGCGCATCTTCCTTGCTTCTCATTGAATAGGAAGCGCCCTTGGAATCATCCCAGCGGCGTGTTTCCTGCACAACCCTTTCGCCGTCCTCAATCAATTCGATTTGGCGCTGAGCTTCTGCCTCAACGGCATTATGGATGGCTTTAAATGAATTTATATTTTTCATTTCAGTGCGAGTGCCGAATTCCTTTGAGCCTTTTTCCATAACGGACACATTTACATCGGCACGAAGCGAGCCCTCTTGCATTTTGCAATCCGAAACACCGCAAAACTGCAATATTGCACGCAGCTTTTCAACATATTCAACCGCTTCATCGGCAGATGCGATATCCGGCTCTGAAACGATTTCAAGCAGCGGAACTCCGCAGCGGTTATAGTTTACAAGAGTGCAATCGGACCATTCATCATGAACAAGCTTGCCTGCATCCTCTTCCATATGGATTTCATGGATGCGAACCTTTTTTTTGCCTCCGTTTACACTGTCGTTAATCTCTATCCAGCCGTTTCTGCAAATCGGCAAATAAAGCTGGCTGATTTGATAAGCCTTAGGCAAATCAGGATAGAAATAATTTTTTCTGTCAAACTTATTATACATTGTGATTTCGCAATTTGTGGCAAGGCCTGTTCTTACCGCAAATTCAAGCACTTTTTTGTTTAAAACGGGAAGCGTGCCCGGCATGCCGGAGCAAATTTCGCAAACATGTGTGTTTGGCTCGCCGCCGAATTCAGTGGAGCAAGAGCAGAAAATTTTTGTTTTTGTGGCGAGCTCGGTGTGCACCTCAAGCCCGCAGACTGTTGAATATTGCATAAAATTTCCTCCTTAATCCAAAGACGGCTTTTGAAGATGATATGCCGTTTCGCCCTGATAAGCATTGCCGGCGGCAAGAATTGTTTTTTCATCAAACGGCCTGCCGATAAGCTGCATTCCCACGGGCATATTATCGCCGTCAAATCCGCAAGGCAAAGCAAGCGACGGCAAACCTGCAATATTTATCATAACGGTGTAAATATCGCCGAGATACATTGCAAGAGGATCGCTGAGGCCCTTACCGATTTCAAGCGCCGTGGTTGGAGCAACGGGGCCAAGAAGGAAATCATATTTTTCAAAAGCCTCATTAAACGCCTTAACGATGAGCCCCTTGGCCTTGAGCGCCTTGTTATAATAAGCATCAAAATATCCGCTTGAAAGCACGAAATTGCCAAGCATTATGCGCTTTTTAACCTCCATGCCGAAGCCCTCTGAACGTGATTTGAAATAAACATCGCGCAGATTATGAGCATCCGGAGATTTATAGCCGTATTTAATACCGTCAAACCTGGAGAGATTTGAGCAAGCCTCTGCGCAGGCAATTATATAATAGGTTGGGATTGCATATTTAACGATGGGCATTGAAAATTTCTCAACCTCTGCGCCGAAGGATTTCATAACCTCTGCAGCCTCTTTAACCTTGGCGGCAACATCAAGATCTATGCCTTCACCGAAATAATCGGAAGGAATACCTATTTTTTTGCCTTTAAGATCCTTGGCATTTTTTATATCATCAAGCGTGAACGGATTAGGATTGCAGGAAGTGCCGTCCTTTTCATCCCTGCCGCTTATAACAGAAAACATTGCTGCGGCATCAAGCGCATTTTTTGCAATGGGGCCGATTTGATCAAGCGACGATGCATAAGCAATAAGGCCGTATCTGGAAACAGCGCCGTAAGTTGGCTTAAGGCCGGTTACACCGCAGAACGAACAGGGCTGGCGAATTGAGCCGCCCGTGTCTGAGCCAAGAGCAATTATGCTTTCATCGGCGGCAACAGATGCTGCCGCACCGCCCGAAGAACCGCCCGGAACTCTTGAAACATTCCAAGGGTTTTTGGTTGCGCCGTAATAAGAAGTTTCTGTTGTTGAGCCCATGGCAAATTCATCCATATTAACCTTGCCGCACGGAATCATTCCCGCTGCGGTAAGCTTTTTAACAACCGTGGCATCATAAGGCGGCTTAAAATTATAAAGAATTTTAGAAGCGCAAGAGGTTATGTCGCCCTTTGTGCAAATATTGTCTTTAATTGCAACGGGCACACCCGCAAGCGGAGACACGGCAGAGCCGGAATCAATAAGCTTTTGTGCCGCATCGGCATTTGCAAGCGCCAAATCCAAATCAAAATGAGTGTAGCAATTAAACTTTTCGTCTCTTGCATTTATGCTTTTTGCAACAGATTCAACGGCATCGCGGCAAGAGATTTCGCCGCTTTTAATTTTTTCCGCCGTTTCAAGGGCGGTCATTTCAAATATTTCCATTTAAACGCCCTCCTTATTCATTAACGGTTTTCGGCACAACAAAAGCACCGTCGCTGCTTTCGGGTGCATTTGCAACGATTTCATCGGGAGAAAGCGAGGGCTTAACCTCATCTTTCCTAAACACATTTGTGATTGGAAACGAATGGCTCATAGCCTCAACATTATCGGTGTCAAGCTCGTTGAGCATATCAATATAGGTGAGAATATCCTGAAGCTCTGCGCCCACCTTTTCCTCTTCCTTTTCGGTTAAGGTGATGCGTGCAAGCGATTCCAGATATTTTATTAAATCCGGTGTGATTTGCATTGCTTATCCTCCAAAATTGATTGATATAAAAAACACAAGCGGGTGCACGGAAAACCATGCACCCCTTGCTTTTGATTATTTTTCGGGCACGGGGCGGCGAAGCTTAATATGAGTTTCACGAAGCTGCATTTCCGTAACGGTGTTTGGAGCACCGAGCAGCATATCCTGTGCATTTGAATTCATTGGGAATGCAATAACTTCCCTGATATTTTCCTCATCTTTAAGAAGCATTATCATTCTGTCTACGCCGGGAGCCATACCTGCGTGCGGCGGAGCGCCGTAATGAAAAGCATTGTAAAGAGCGCCGAATTTTTCTTTAACGGTGCTTTCGCTGTAGCCGGCCATTTCAAACGCCTTAACCATAACATCGGGCCTGTGGTTTCTTACGGCGCCGGATGAAAGCTCAACGCCGTTGCAAACAATATCATACTGATATGCCTTGATGGTGAGAGGATCTTGATTAAGGAGTGCATCCATTTCGCCCTGAGGCATTGAAAACGGATTATGAGTGAATGCCAATTTACCGTCGTCATCAAGCTCAAACATCGGAAAATCGGTAATATAGCAAAGCTCAAAGCGGTTTTTATCAATAAGATCAAGCCTGTTTGCAAGCTCTGTTCTGATTTGGCCCGCAAAATCATTTACATGCTTAGGTGTGTCGCAAATAAAGAAAAGGGTGTCATCAGTTTTGAAATTGAAGATGCTGCGAAGCTCTTCCTTCTTTTCCTGAGGCAGGAATTTATCAATGGGGCCTTTATAAGAGCCGTCTTCAAGCACTTCAATGTAGCCAAGGCCCTTCATTCCGATTTCAAGAGCGAATTTAAGCATTTTTTCAAACCAGCCCTTAGACTGCTTTGCACAGCCCGGAACATTTATGCCCCTTACGGGCCTGCCCTGAAACGCTTTAAATTCAACATCCGCAAAGAAATTCGTTAAATCAACTATTTCAAGCGGATTGCGAAGATCCGGCTTATCCGTGCCGTATTTTATCATTGCCTCTTCATAAGGAATTCTTACGAAAGGAGCGGGAGAAACCTTTTTGCCGCCGCCGAATTTTGTGAATGTGTCATAAAGCACATCCTCTGCAACCGCAAAAACATCCTCCTGGGTGGCAAAAGCCATTTCAAAATCAAGCTGATAAAATTCGCCCGGTGAGCGATCTGCTCTTGCATCCTCATCACGGAAGCACGGCGCAATTTGGAAATACTTATCAAATCCGGAAACCATAAGCAGCTGCTTAAACTGCTGCGGAGCCTGAGGCAATGCATAAAACTTGCCCTCATGCTTTCTTGAGGGAATAATATAGTCTCTTGCGCCCTCCGGAGAAGAGCAAGTTAAAATCGGAGTTGTGATTTCCGTGAAGCCGAGTGAGGTCATTTTTTGGCGCAGGAAAGAGATAACATTGCTTCTGAAGATGATATTATCATGCACAGCCTTATTGCGCAAATCAAGAAAACGATATGTGAGGCGCACATCTTCTCTTGTTTCTTTTGATTCCGAAACCTCAAAAGGCAGATTTTCCGTGCAGGCACCGAGAACGGTGAGCTTATCAACCTTAACCTCAAGTTCGCCCGTTGCAAGCTTTTTATTGACCGTTTCGGGATCACGCTTAACAACAACGCCATCAACGGAAATAACGCTTTCTTTTTTCAAATGGTAAATCAAAGTGTCATCATTTACAACAACCTGAGTTACCCCATGCTCATCACGCAAATCAATGAAAGCAACGCCGCCGTGATCTCTGATGGTATCAACCCAGCCGGCAAGAGTTACTTTTTCATTGAGATTATCAAAAGTTAATTCATTACAGTTATGAGTTCTGTATGCCATAAAACTGCCATAGCCTTTCCGACTACAATTGATTTATAAAATTCCTATCGCCTTACTGTAGCCGTATAAGACGCATAACGGAAAATGCAGCCCTGCCGCACCTGCGGCAATTGCAGCCCGATATATCAAGGGCCGTTCTCAGCGCTGCCGATTCTTAATATTCTGCAAGCAGGCACACACCTACCCACGGTAATTCCGTAATAGTATATCATATAATATAAAAATATACAATAATAAAATTATTAAAAGGCGAAAAAAGCATAAAAAAGCAGGCTGCCGCAACATTGCAACAGCCCGAAACATATTTTAAATTCAACTTAATAAAGTCTGCTCAAAAGTGCCAAGCCTTTCGGCTCAAGCACAAGCTTGCCGCCAACCGAAGCATTATCAAAAAACGAATAAGAATTATCCCACTCGGTGCCGACAAAAATTTCGACAGCCGATTCCGAATTGTTGACTGCTGCCAGCACAGCATTATCGCTGCCTTGCCTTTCATAGGCAACGGCTCCTGCGGCAGCATACACGGGCACAAGCTCGCCCTTAACAAAAGCCGAGCAGCCCCGCCTGATTTCTCCAAGCCGTTTATACCAAGAGTATAGGCTTTTGTTTTCTTTTCCCCACGGATAGCAAGCACGGTTAAACGGATCTTTCATTCCCTGCATGCCGACCTCATCGCCGTAATAAATACTCGGAATACCGGGAAGAGTAAACTGCAAAAAGCTTGCCATTTTAAGCATTTCAATGCCTTTTTCATATTTATCGGCAGGCAAAATATTATTTTTTTCTTGCCAAGCCCTGTCCTTACCTTCTGCATTTTCGCCGGCAAGAAATGTGATTGCACGCATCGTATCGTGGGTGCCGATGTGATTCATCAATTCATGCAAAACACATGGCGGATAATTTTCCGCAACAGACATCACAGAGTTCTCAAACGCCTCGGCAGAGCCGTATTTAACGAAATTGAGCACCGCATCCGCAAACGGATAATTCATAACGGAATCAAGCTGCTCGCCGAGCAAATAGCGCCGCCTTTTACCATATGCAAATTTATTTGTTGCATCCTCCCAAACCTCGCCGATAATAACGGCATCGGGATTTTCCGCCTTCACCGCCGTGCGCAAATCATCAAGAAAGATATCCGGCAGTTCATCCGCAACATCAAGTCTCCAGCCGCTTGCGCCGCAACGAAGCCACTTGCGCAAAATGCCGTTTTCGCCGCAAATATATTCCCTGTAAGACGGGTTTTCCTCATACACTTCCGGCAAAAGTTTTATTCCCCACCAGCTTTCATAATCATCGGGATAATGTTTAAATTTATACCAGCTGTAATAAGGACTGTTGACACTGTCACACGCTCCGTTTGGCGGATAGTGGCCGAAAAGATTAAAATATTTGGAATCGCAGCCCGTGTGGCTGAACACACCGTCGAGCACAATTGATATGCCATACTGCTTTGCGGCGGCGCAAAGGGATTTAAAATCCTGCTCCGTTCCGAGCAGAGAATCAATTTTTTCATAATCCGCAGTATCATACCGATGATTTGAATTGGCGGCAAAAACAGGATTTAAGTAAATGCAGCTTACGCCAAGCGACTTTATATATGGCAATTTTTGCTCTATGCCCTTTAAATCGCCGCCGAAATAATCATTGTTCCAAACAGAGCCGAACTGCTCTTGATTCCAATAAGGCTCCTCGCCCCATTTGCGCATAATTCTGCCCTGTGGCACATTTTTCTTTTCAGTGCCGCTGCAATAAAACCTATCCGGAAAAATCTGATAAATAATTCCGCCCTTCAAAAAATCGGGCGTTTTAAAGCTTTTATCATAAACGGTTTGCTGAAATTCGCCGCACGCAGCATTAAAATCGCCTATTCCGTTTCCGCTGTTTTTTATATAAGTTTTTCCCCAAGGGGTTTCAAGCTCAAAATGATAAAAATACAACCCGCTTGTTGTGGCATAAAAATGCAGCTGCCAATACTCGTGGTCGTTTCCGCACATTCCTGCCCAAAACATATTATAATAAACGGTTGTTTCCCCATCCTTGCAAACGGCAAGCTTTGCGCAGCTGCAGCCCATTGAGCGCGGCACAACTATGCGCAGCTTAACCTTTTCATCGGTTGCAATGGCGCAAATTAAGGATTTATATTCTTTTTTTCTTGCGTTAAAACAGCTTGTATCCATAAAAGCCCTTCAAAAAACAAGCAAGAGCCTTAACTCTTGCTTGCATAATTAGCATTAAATCTTATTTAGCGGCCTTTGCCGATTTTTCAGCCTTTGGCTTTTTTGCAGCGGTTTCCTTTTTCGGAGCCGAAGCACTTTTTTCCCGAGGGAAAACAACGGGCTTTGTGTGCCAGATATTTTCGGCATATTCAGTGATTGCTCTGTCGGCGCTGAAAATTCCCGCACCGCTGATATTCATGAGCGACATTTTTGCAAAGCGCTCTTTATCTTTATAAATTTCTGCGGAAAGCTGCTGAGCCTTTTGATAATCCGCAAAATCGGCAAGAGCCATATAGGGATCAACATTCATAAGGCTTGAAGTGAATTCGCCAAAGGTTTTACCGTCTACACCCGCATTGATAAAATCAATAACATCCTTAAGAACACGGTTATTATTGATATAATCCATAGGATGATAGCCGCGCTGCTTAAGCTGCTCAACCTCCGGAGTTTTAAGGCCGAAGATTATAATATTGTCGTCGCCTACGGCATTTGCAATTTCAACATTGGCGCCGTCAAGCGTGCCGAGGGTTACTGCACCGTTGAGCATAAGCTTCATATTGCCGGTGCCGGAAGCTTCTGTGCCGGCAAGCGAAATTTGCTCTGAAAAATCTGCGGCGGGCATAAGCACCTCTGCAAGGCTGACATTATATTCTTCCATAAACACAACTTTGAGCTTGTCATTAACATCTTTATCATTATTGATAACATTTGAAATTGCATCTATAAGCTGAATTGTTTTCTTTGCCATAAAGTAGCCGGGGGCTGCTTTTGAAGCAAATATATAAGTTCTCGGCACAAAATCCGCATTTGGATTTGCTTTAAGCATTTGATATTCTGCAATGATATTAAGAATGTTGAGGCTTTGCCTTTTATATTCGTGAAGCCTTTTAACCTGCACATCAAAAATTGAATCCGGGTTAATATCTATACCGTTTCTCTTTTTAACAATTTTTGCAAAGCGCTCTTTATTTTGGCGCTTAACAGCCATAATATCGGCAAGCACCTTTTTATCGTCTTTATATTCACGAAGCTTCAAAAGCTCATTGCTTTTGGTGATAAAATCGCTGCCGATAAGCTTTGTGATATAATCCGTGAGAAGCGGATTTGATTGGCATATCCATCTTCTGAACGCAATGCCGTTTGTAACATTTTTAAACTTATCGGGAGTGATTGAATAAAAATCACTGAAAACCGTTTCCTTAAGAATTTCCGAATGAAGTGCAGAAACGCCGTTTACGGAATGAGAACCTGCAACGCAAAGATTTGCCATTCTTACAACACCGCCGGAAATGATTGCCATTCTTTCAACCTTATCGGCATCATGCGTGGTGCACCAAACATATGCACGGAAGCGATTATCGATTTCCTTTGTGATTTCATAAAGGCGAGGAAGCAATCTCTTATAAAGCTCTTCGCTCCAGCATTCAAGAGCCTCTTTCATAACGGTGTGGTTTGTGTAAGCCACTGTTTTGGTTACAATATTCCAAGCATCATCCCAGCCGTAGCCGCATTCATCAAGCATAATGCGCATAAGTTCCGGAATAGCCATTGTGGGATGAGTGTCGTTAATATGAATTGCGATTTTTTCGGGGAGATTATCAAGAGTGCTGTATTCCGTGAGGTGGCGGCGGATAATATCCTGAATTGAAGCCGACACAAGGAAATACTGCTGGCGAAGACGAAGCGACTTGCCTTCCGGAGAATTATCTGCAGGATAAAGGATTTTTGAAATAGCCTCTGCCATTGCAGACTGCTCCATTGCGCGCATATATTCGCCCTGATTGAAAAGGCTCATATCAAGCGAGGGCTTAACGGAAGCCCAAAGGCGAAGCCTTGAAACGCCCTGCCCCTTGCCGGATACATACATATCATAAGGCACTGCGGTTACGGTGTTACAATCTTTTTGCTCCACACGATGAAAATCGCCGTCCCAGCTTTCCTCAACATGGCCTTCAAATTTAACCTCAACACTTCTTTCTTCACGGGGAACAAGCCAAACATCGCCTCCGGGAAGCCAGAAATCGGGCAATTCGGTTTGCCAGCCGTCAACAAGTTTTTGCTTGAATATACCTGCTTCATAGCGGATTGAATAGCCCATTGACTGATAACCGTCTGTGGCAAGGCCGTCAAGATAGCAAGCGGCAAGTCTGCCAAGGCCGCCGTTGCCGAGACCTGCATCCGGTTCAAGCTCATAAAGCCTGTTAAGGCTTACGCCGAAGCTGTTTAAAGCTTTATCAAAAACATCAATAAGATCCAAGTTATAAAGATTGTTTTTAAGTGAACGCCCCATAAGGAATTCCATGCAAAGATAATAAATCTTTTTGGAATCCTGGCCGTTTGCAATATGGCGAAATTCGCTGTTTTTTGCAGCAAGATCATCACGCACAATCATTGCAACCGCTTTATAATACTGCTCTTCCGTGGCATCCTGCGGAGTTACTCCGAAGAAATGGCTGAGCTTATCGTTTATCATTTGCTTTGCGTTTTCAACCGAAATTGATGATTTCATATGCAAAACCTCCAAAATATTTACAAAAGAGCGGCCGTTTACCGCACTATATTGTTAATTATACACTAAAAAAGCCCATTATTCAATACCTAATGAAATCAGCGCTTTTTCTTTTTTAAGAACTTTCCGAGCAGCAGCACAATAATATCCCTTACCGCCTTGTAATTAACAAGCACAATAATAAGCATTATTGCTGCGCAAACACCGAAGGTGCCCAATTCGCCGAAGGGTGAAACTATCATGATAACACATTCCGCAAGCATAAGAGCAACGGACGGAAAAAACGACGCCGAATTTATTTTTATTTCAACAAACTGCCTTGTGTTAAACACACGAATGATAAACACACAAACAAACGAAATTGCCGTTGCGATTGCGGCGCCGTAAGGGCCGAGAACAGGAATAAGAATTAAATTAAGCACTATATTAACAACTGCACCTGCGCCTGCAGTGAGCATGGAAAGAGTGCTCTTTTTTTCCGCCATATAAACAGAAGCATAAAAATTAACAAGGCAGGAAAAGGTGGTGGCAATAACAAGAATGGGAACATAATGCCAAGAATCATAATAATCCCTGCCCAGATAAAGCCGTGTGATTATGCGGGCACCTGCAATCAGCACGGCACCGACGGCGATAAGAGCGCCGCTGTAAACCCTGAAAACCTGAGAGAAAAAGCGAGATTTACCGTCGTTATCATATTCATCAACAGCGGAAAGCTGCCACGCATCAATAAATATTGAGGCAAAAATAACAACAAAATTCGGAATTTTGTAAGCAGCGGTGTAAATGCCGCTTTGCGAAACGCCGTTAAAATAAGTGACCATATATTGATCCGAAACATTTATTATCCACCACAAAATAATTGTGGGAATAAGCGGAATACAATATTTAAGCATCGGCACAACGGTGTTTTTTTTCAGGCCTTGGCGAATGCCTACAAAGCGCCACAGCTTTGCGCAAACAAACATAAATAAAACCGAAAGCATATCGCTTGTGAATATTGCCAATATATAGCCGTATATACCCCAATTGAAGGCTCCGAGATAAAGGAATGTGAAGCCGGCCGAGGTTGCCGTGGCAACAACACCGTCAACAGCATAAAGCTTAACATGGCCCGAACCACGCACAAATTGCTGGCAAAGCTGCCTGAGCGACGAGCCGAGCAGCATAAGATAAAGCAAGATTGTGTATTGCCCGAAATTAAAATCATTGATTGTGATTTTTACAACCAAAGGAGAAAACAGGCAAAAAATCGCAAAACCGATTAAAGTGGTGGCAATGCCGGTGCTGAAAACGCACTTCTTATCGCTTTGCTTATCAAGCGCAAAGCGAAGCGCTGCGGAATTAACCGCCAATGTAACTATCGGCACAAGAATATTAACCGCATTTTGAATCAATGTTGCGCCGCCGAAATCCCCCGTTGCCATAACACGGGTGTAAAAGAAAGTGAGTATCAATGTGAGCAGCTTTGACGAAAATGTGCCTATTGCAAAAACTATTGTATTTGATGCCAGCTTCTTATACTTATCCATTAAAAATTCCTTTAGCCTTTAACGAACTTGGCCGTTGCCGTAAATTAAATATTTGGTGGTGGTAAGCTCTCTCAAGCCCATAGGGCCTCTTGCATGAAGCTTTTGGGTTGAAATGCCGATTTCGGCGCCAAGGCCGAATTCGCCGCCATCCGTAAATCTTGTGGAGGCATTAACATAAACCGACGAAGAATCAACCCTTGCAAGAAACTCGTTTGCATTTTCCTGATTTTGAGTGATTATTGCCTCGCTGTGCTTTGTGGAATACTTATTTATGTGCCTGATTGCCTCATCAAGGCTGTCAACCGTTTTAACGCTGATTATATAATCAAGATATTCCTCTGCAAAATCTTCGTCACTTGCAGGCAAAACGCCGTTTGCCGCAATCATTGCACGCTCATCGCCACGCATTTCAACATTCTTTGTATCAAGCCTTTCCTTAATAACGGGAAGAGCTTTATTTATTATGCCCGAATGAATCACAAGGCTTTCACACGCATTGCAAACGCCTATGCGCTGAGTTTTTGCGTTAAAAATAATGTTTGCAGCCATTTCAATATCTGCGCTTTCATCAACATAAATATGGCAATTGCCCGAGCCTGTTTCAATAACGGGAACGGTTGAATTGCGCACAACATTTCTGATGAGGCCCTTTCCGCCGCGGGGAATAAGGCAATCTATATATCCGTTCATCTGCATCATTTGATTTGCCGATTCACGGGAAATATCCGTTACAAGCTGAATGCAGTTTTTATCAAAGCCGCAATTTTCAATTGCAAAGCGCATAACGGAAGCCAGTGCCATATTGGAATTGATAGCCTCCTTGCCGCCCCTTAAAATAACGGCATTGGAGCTTTTGAGGCACAATACCGCCGCATCAACGGTTACATTGGGGCGAGCCTCATAAATAATGCCGATAACGCCGATCGGCACGGAAACTTTTTTAATATCAAGGCCGTTCGGCCTTTTGATTTCATCAAGCAACCTGCCGCAAGGATCGGGCAAGGATGCCACATTTTCAACAGCCTTTGCAATATCGTCTATTCTGGCATCGTTAAGCATAAGTCTGTCCAGCAAGCCGTCATTCAAGCCTGCCGCCTTGCCGTTTTCGATATCCTTTTTATTTTCAAGAACGATTGTTTCGCTGTTTTCACGCAATGCCGCCGCAATTGCAAGCAGCGCCTCGTTTTTTTGTTGCGTTGTTACGGTTGCAAGAAAATCTTTTGCCGCAAGCGCTCTTTCACCAAGCCTAATCATTATTTCACCGCCTTAAAATATGTGCCGACGGGCTCGCCGTTTAATATTTTATAAATATCCGTTGGCTTTTTTCCGTTTGTGATAACAACGGGCACACCTGCCGAAACAGCGATTTCCGCCGCATTTATCTTTGTTATAAACCCGCCGGTGCCCCTTGCGCCCGCAGAGCCGGTGATGGATTTAATATTATCATCAATTATATCAACCTGTTTTATCAGCTTTGCATTTGGATTTTCAGACGGATTACCGTCATACAAGCCGTCTGTATCCGTTAACAAGACCAAAAGATCCGCCTCGCTGAAAACAGCAACGCTTGCCGAAAGGCAATCATTATCGCCGTTTAAGAGTTCTTCAACCGAAACGGAATCATTTTCATTCATAATCGGCAGGCAATCATATTCAAGCAGTTGATTGATTGTGTTTACCAAATGCGTTTTGCTTTCCGGATTTTGCAATTCATCATAGGTGAAAAGCAATTGGCTTACTATCACGCCGTATTCGGAGAAAAGCTTATCATAAAGAAACATCATTTCGCTTTGGCCCACCGCCGCAGCAGCCTGAAGGCACTGAGTTGCAGTTGGCCTTTGCGCAAGGCGAAGCCTGCTTGTGCCAACGGAAATTGCCCCCGAGGAAACAAGAATTATTTGATTGCCGGCGTTTTTAAGATCTGAAAGCACCGATGCAAGCTTTGCCATAAGCGCAATATTTGCTTTGCCGGTTTCATGAGTAAGAGTTGAGGTGCCGACTTTAACCACAATTCTTTTTTTTCCGTTTTTTAATGCCATTGTTTTTACCTGCTTTATTATAAAAATTTATACCTATTATTCCATTTTAATTAAAATATTATAGCACACAGCAATTAAATAAAGCAAGGCTTTGAGCGTGTTTTTAACATTCACGGCGCTTAAAGCCGCAAAAAAATTATAAATGCGAATGAATTTTTATTTTTGGGGCACAATGCGTATAGACGCATAAAGAATTTTTGCGAAAGGAATTGATTTAATGAAAAGGCGAAACATAGTGCGGCTGTGTTCCTTTGCAATTTGCTTGGCCGCAGCTTTGAGCGCGGCAGCGATAAGCCAGCACAGTGAAAGCAGCAAATACCAATTGAGGCTCGAAGCGGCATACCGGCGAAACTTAACCCAGCTTTCAGAATGCCTTGATTCAATAGAAACGAGCCTTGAGAAAAGCCAATATGCGGCATCGCAAGAAATGATGGGCACTCTTTCAAGCGACCTTTACGCCGAATGCACCACGGCAAAAAATTCGCTTTCCGCCTTGCCCGTCAGCCAGCTTGATCTTGACGGCGCTTACAAATTTTTGAGTCAGGCGGCAGATTACGCAAAATACATTTCAACAAAAGATGAAATTTCGCAATCCGATTATGATAATCTTGCGCTTTTGCTTACCTACGCAAAAAAATATGCAAACTACACTGAAAAAATAGTGCAAAAATGTGCCGCAGGCGGAAAAATAACGGAAAACGAGGTGTTGCCGCAAGGAAGCTCCGAAATGAAGGTTTCATCTTTTTCGCTTGATTTTACAACAGCGGAAAACACTTTTGAAAACTACCCAACCCTGCTTTATGACGGCCCGTTTGCAGATGCGGTTTTAAACAAAGAATCGGCAATGATAAAAGCCGCCGAACGCCGCAGCAGAGACGAATGCCGGCGCATAGCCGCCCGAGCGTTAGGAGTTGACGAGAGCGGAGTTGTTTACAAAAACGAGGAAAGCGGCACCATTCCGGCATATGTTTTTTCCTACAAGCTTTGCACGATTTCCGTTTCCAAAAACGGCGGATATATAGTTTATATTCTGAACGAAAGCAACATCAGAAGCAACACCGTAACAGATGAAAATGCAATTAATGTGGCAAAAAACTTTTTGGAAAAAATAGGATATTCCGGCATGAAAGAAAGCTATTATGCGGTTTACAACAATGTTTGCACAATAAATTTTGCCTACGAAAACAGCGGCATAACTTATTACCCTGATTTAATCAAGGTTGGAATTTCACTTTCGGACGGCAGCATTTATTCGCTTGAGGCAAGAGGATATTTAACAAACCACACAGAGCGAACAGCCCCGGATTTAAGCAATGCGGCACCGGCAAAGCTGAGCCCGGCGGCAGAGCAAATTTCCGCCAAGCCGTGCCTTATTCCTAAAAAAGACGGCAAAGAGGTTTTTTGCATTGAAACCCGCTGCAAAAACAAGAGCACGGGGCAGGAGGTGCTTATTTACACCAATGCCGAAACCGGCAAGGAGGAGGATATTTTGCTGCTGCTTTACTCCGACAGCGGCACGCTGACAAAATAGCCTTTTTTTAAAGCAGGCAAAGCAAAATTTAAAAATAAAAAAGCCTCGGCCAAATCAACTTGCCGAAGCACAACAAAAGGAAGGAAAACAATATGAAAAAGAGCATAATTATTATTTCTTTAATTGCCGTTTGCGGCGCAGCTGTTTTTGCAGGCTGCTCAAACAAGAAAAACGATTTGCCGACAACTACAACGCTGACAACGGCACAAACCACTTCGGAAACCACAAACAAAGCAGAAGAGGCGCTTACCAAAGCCGGCGAAAACGCAAGCGAAGCATTATCAGATGCAGGCGATGCTGTGGGAGAGGCGGCAAGCGGAGCAGGCGGTGCCGTTTCAAAAGCCGGAGAAGCGGTTAAGGACGGCTTAAAATAACTTTTCAAGCACACAAAAAGCAGAAAATCCGCCGCACCTGTTTTCGATGCGGCGGATTCTTTTTGCGCACAAATATACAGCACAAAAAACTGCCGCAAGCGCACTGCGCTTACGGCATTTAAATTATTTTATTGCAAGCAGAAAATTATTCCTCTGTGGGAGCTTCCTCGTCTTCATCATCTGCAACGAAGCCGAGCTCAAGAAATTCACCGCAAGAGGGGCACTCTACGCCGCCTTCTTCAACAGTGTCTGCGTCAACAACAAATTCCTCGCCGCAATTGGGGCAAGAGATGCAATATTCATCGTCTTCCTCATCATCGCAGCAGTCGCAATAATCCTCATCTGCAAGAAATTCCTCAACATCTGCAAGATCCTGATCGATTTCATCAACCTGATCTGCAAGAGCATCAACATCCTCGCCAAGGCCGTCCATATCCTGCATAATGCTGTCAAGCACATCAATAACGGCCCTAAACATTTTGGTTTCTTTTTTATTATCGTCAAAATCAAGGCCGTCAAGCAAGCCTTTGAGATAACCGAGTTTTTCAACAGTATTCATAAAATACAGCCTTTCCGCCGCAAAACAATAAGGCAAATGCGCCGCCTGCGGCAATTTTGCGGCACGCCTTTATCTTATATAAATATTATGCTTATGCTCTTTCCATATATTCACAGGTTCTTGTGTCTACACGGATTTTATCGCCCTCGTTAATGAAAAGAGGCACACGGATTTCGGCACCCGTTTCAAGAGTTGCGGGTTTAAGAGTGTTTGTTGCGGTGTTGCCCTTGAAACCGGGATCGGTTTTTGTTACCTCAAGAGTAACGAAGGTTGGGGGCTCAACGCCGAAAACATTGCCCTTATAGGAAAGAATGCGGCAAATATCATTTTCCTTAACGAACTTAAAGTTATCGCTCAAATCTGCCTCTGCAACGGGAATCATATCAAATGTTTCCTGATCCATAAAGTAATAAAGACCGGAATCATTATATGAATAAACCATATCTTTTCTTTCAATAAATGCAGTTGGGAATTTTTCCGTTGGGTTAAAGGTTCTTTCAACAACAGAGCCTTGAATAACATTCTTGATTTTAGCTCTAACGAATGCAGCGCCTTTACCCGGCTTTACATGCTGAAATTCAACGATTTGATAAACCTGACCGTCCATTTCAAAAGTAACGCCGTTTCTGAAATCGCCTGCTGATACCATAATTTGTACCTCCAAAGTTGTAGTTATAATTTAATACATTATTATTTTATAATATTTCCAATAATAAATCAATACCCATTTTATAGCTGCCCTTGCCGTGGCCGCAAATTTGCTTTTTGCAAACATCCGTTATAACGGAATTGCTGCGAAACGGCTCACGGGAATGAATATCGCTCATATGCACCTCAACAAACGGCAAATAATCCGCAACCGATTCAATTGCATCACGAATTGCATATGAATAATGCGTGTAAGCGCCTGCGTTTATAACAACACCGTCTGCCTCATTGCGGCTTTGTTGAATTTTATCTATAATTGCGCCCTCATGATTTGATTGAAAAAACGAAAGCTCACAGCCCTTTTCGGCGGCATATTCGGCAAGCTGCGCATTGATATCATCCAAGGTTTCGCTGCCGTAAACATCTTTTTTTCTAATTCCCGTCATATTAAGATTGGGTCCGTTTAAAACAAGTATTTTTTTCATAAAAATGCCTTTCAAAGAAAATAAAGGGAAACGGCATCGTTTCCCTTTTTACGCAGTTCGTATGTATATTACTTATACTTTCTCTTACGAGCGGCTTCGCTCTTCTTTTTACGAGCAACCGAAGGCTTTTCATAATGCTCTCTTTTGCGCACTTCCTGAATGATACCGTCACGAGATGTTTGGCGCTTGAAACGACGAATTGCGCTGTCAAGAGACTCATTATCTTTAATTCTAACCTGGCTCACTGAATTCCCTCCCTCCGACCTGCTGTCAAAGGTAGCCTTATATTTGATATCTTTTAAATATCCGAGCAAAATTATAATCAAACGAGGGCAAATTGTCAAGTATTTTATCAAATAATGTATAAAAGAATTCGGAATAATGCCGTTTTTATCGAAAAAAGCACTTCAAAAGCGCAAAAAATCACTGCCGCCGCATAAATCACAACTTATTTTGTGGTTGAGCCGAAACCTCCGTTGCGCACACCGCTTGCCTGATCGTCAAAAGTGATTCCGAACTGAAGGAAAATACCCTGAGCAAAGCCGTCGCCGGCATTAACGGTAACGGTGTGGCCGTCATCATGAGCATCACACGAAAGCTTAATCATGATGTGCCCCTCATTTGAAGAATTGTAATAATCGGCATCAATAATGCCAACCGTGTTATCAAGCTGCACCCTGTGCTTAAAACCAAGGCCCGAACGGGGATAAACTTTAAGCACCCAGCCATCATTTATTTTGGAGCGAATACCGGTTGGAATCAGCAGGGATTCACCTTTTTTTAAATTCAATTCAACAGGGGCATAAAAATCATAGCCTGCAGAGCCTGCCGTGGCTCTTTGCGGAAGCTTTATTGAATCATACACTGCTTTAATATCATTTACCTGCGGAAAATTCTTTGAGAAATCTTTTTCAAACTGCTCAAAGCTAACCTTTTCAAACGCTGCAATTCTTTCCATAAAACAAATCTCCGTTTTCTAAAAATTATAACGGATATATTTTAACATTTAACCGCCCCTCTTGCAACAAAAAAGCAAATAAAAAATGTGCCCGCAAACGCAGAACACATTAAAAATCTTTGCAAGCAAAAATCGGGACAGCCCTATTTGGCAAGAGCCATCCCGGCAAGCATCTGAATTAAAGCCCAAACGAAACCGAAAGTGCCTCATTCACCTTGCCCATATCGCCGCCGTCAAGAGCACCCATTTTTTCACGCAGGCGGCGCTTATCAATAGTTCTCACCTGCTCAAGCAGCACAACACTGTCCTTAGCCAAACCGCAATGGCCCGCATCAACTTCAATATGAGTGGGCAGGTTTGTTTTATCACGCTGGCTTGTTATTGCCGCCGCAATAACCGTTGGTGAAAACTTATTCCCAATGTCGTTTTGCACAATGAGCACCGGCCTTACGCCGCCCTGCTCAGAGCCTACAACGGGGCTTAAATCGGCATAATATATATCGCCTCGTTTAACCGTCATAATTATCACCTTTTGAATTTATTTTTCATTCATTTATATTGTTGCCTTAAATTCGGCCGTTTAAACATCCCATTTCATTATATGCACAAAAACTTTTTTCGCACGGCGGCATATTATGGATTGAGGTAAAACACAAACTGCCTTCACAAAATGCCGCAAGGGCGGCAAGAAAAAGGAGATAATTATGGATAAATACGAAGATTTATTTAATCCCTCGTTTTTAAATAAAAAAGGGATTTTAAAGCCGATTCCGAATAATGCGGCGGTTACGATGGCATATATACCGTTTCAGCAGGAGCCTGTTTTATATGACACAGATGAAAAGGCACTTATGCAGGGCACCGCTTTTCCGGAGCTTGATAAGCCGTTTACGGGGAAAGGAGAATTGAAATGACTCAGCAGCAAATGCTTTTAAAGCTTTCCGCAGCGCAATTTGCAATGTGGGAAATGAGAATTTATTTAGACACACATCCCGGCAATGAAGAGGCGCAAAGGCTTTATAAAAAGCACCGCACGGAATTTGAGGTTTTAAAGGCCGAATATGAAAAGAACTTCGGCCCGATAACACTTGGTGACGGCAACAGCGACGAATGGCTTTGCGACCCTTGGCCTTGGGACAACTGAACCGGGCAATCAAACCGAGCCCTTTTCGGCGCATCGGATTTGAGCCCCAACCGCTTTAAGCAAGCATTACAAATCGCTGCGGTGCAAAAGCACTGTGGCGATTTTCCATGCATGGGCAAGAGAGAAAACAAGAGCAAGCCTTTGCGAAGCACGGAAAATATGCGTTAAATAATTCAATCTTGACTTTTTATACCTCTGCATGATATAATTCGTAAAAATAAATACGGTTTTATTGGAAACGCACAGCCTTTGCTGATAACGAACAACACGATTTATAAATTTGTTCTTATTCAAAGGAGTGCATTTTTTTATGCAAAAAAAATCAAAAATCGAAAACTTCGTTTTCACCCTCGTTATGGCTTTTGTAATGGTTTATACCATGGTGTGCTACAACATTGCGATAGACAAAGGCGGCATGAGCAACGAAATATTTGCCCTGGCCTTTAAGGAAATTCCGATCATGTGGCCAATTGCGATAATTTTTGAAATGCTTATTGCGGAAAAGCTTGCAATCAAGCTTGCTTTTAAAATTGTGACACCGAAAACAACCGGCACAATCATAACCTTTACGATATCTGCCATGATTGTGTGCATAATGTGCCCAACCATGAGTTTTATCGCAACATGCCTTTTTGTTTGCCCCGGCAAAGAAATAATTGCCGCTTGGCTGCAAAAATGGGTGCTTAATTTCCCAATGGCAATGTTTTTTCAAATATTTTTTGCCGGTCCTGCGGTGAGAGGGGTTTTTTCCGCTTTCGGAAAAATCGGCAGAAATAAAAAAGCCAAAGCCGAGAAATGATGCATGGCTGTTGCTTTGCGAGGCTTTTCGGCAAAAGCATAAGGGATTTTTATGCGAAAAACCGATACTTCCTTATGAACACTCAGCCAAACAGCTTGGCAAAACTTTTACGGCAACATAGCAAAACGGCATACAAAAAAAGCCGCTGCGCTTTGGGGATTGCCCCACTGCGCAGCGGCTGCTTTTTATTTTATTCTGCCGACGGCTCAATATTTTCCGTCTCGGCATTTGAATCATCCGGCTGAGTGCCTTTTTTCTTTTTCTTTGAGAAAACAAGGAATTTGCCGAAGAAATAATTTACGATAACAACAATTATGCTAAGCACAACCTTTGAGCAAAAGCCTTCCGTGTAGAGAAAGCTCCAATTGATGTGCATTTTTTCAAACAGCGGATAAAAAAGATTATCAAAGCCAACTTTGGCAAGAAGAGTCGGCCCGAGAATTTCAAAAAGAACACCCGTGAGTGCTCTTGAGCCGAAAAAGCTGATAATTTCTTTAACAACCAGCTTGATATTCCAGCTTTTTGATTCAAAAACCCAAAGTTTGTTTGTTACATAAGCAAAAGTTACGGCACAAATCCAGCTAAGCGCATTGCCGAGCCAAACCGGCATTTTTACCGCACCAACAAAAACATTATATGTTGCCCAGCTTACTACAGTTGTGAGCACGCCGAAAATAATATATGTGATTATTTCCTTATACTTGTTCCAAAATTTTTTCATAACCGGATCACTCAGCCTTTTCTTCAGTTTCGGATTCATCTGCACAAAGATGGTCTTTCAAAATATAGATAGGCCTGTCCTTAACCTGAACATATATTTTTGAAATGTACTCGCCAAGGATGCCAAAGCAGAAAAGTTGAAGCCCACCGAGAAGCAGCACAAGCACAACGATTGTGGCATAGCCGGGCACATTGATGCCGAATGCAAGCTTTTGAACAACAACAACTATAAGATAGATAATTGAAGCAAGAGATGAGAAAAAGCCGATATAAGCAGAAAGCGTAAGCGGAAATGTGGTAAACGAAACAATGCCCTCCATTGCATATTTGAGCAGCTTCTTAAAGCCCCATTTTGATTCGCCGCTTTCTCTTTCGCAAACAGTGTAAGGAATATACTTTGTGTTGAAGCCCACAAAGCTGAAAATTCCCTTTGAAAATCTGTGATATTCGCTCATTTGAATAACGGCATCAACCATTTTTCTTTTCATAAGGCGAAAATCCGATGCGCCGTTTACAAAAGGAACATCGGCAACCTTATTTATAAGTTTATAGAATGCAGACTTCATTTTGCTCATAAGCCTGCCCTCTTTGCGCTCTGCCTGATAAGCTGTTACGCAATCGATATCATCATCAGAATTCATAACATCAAGCATTTCAAGCACAACCTCCGGCCTTTGCTGCAAATCGGCATCTATAAGGCACACAACATCGCCCTTAACATTATTGAGCCCGGCATAGATTGCGGCCTCCTTGCCGAAATTGCGGCTGAAAGAAAGCACCTGAATTTGCGATTCCTTGTGCTGCTCATAAAGCTTTTTAAGAATGGGATATGTTTTATCCTTACTGCCGTCGTTTACAAAAACAAACTCATAATCCTGCACCTTGCCGGCGAATGCTTTTTTTACTTCATCATAAAATTTTTCAACATTTCCCTCTTCATTATAACAGGGAACAACAAGTGATAATTTCATTTTAAACCCCTAAATAATCTTAATTTCACATAATTACATTTATGTACATTTCTACAATTAGCTATTGTAGCACAATCGCACAATAAAAACAATACACACATAAACTTATTTAAAAATTTAACACATTTCAGCCTTTGCGGCAAGAAACGATTTGTGCCTGCAAATTTTTGTTGCTTTTACGACCGAGATATAGTAAAATATATTTTGCAAAATAAAACAACGGGGCATTAGCGCAGTTGGGAGCGCGCCACACTGGCAGTGTGGAGGTCAGGGGTTCGAACCCCCTATGCTCCACCATAAGTCCACCGTAATCTTTAATGTTGCGGTGGATTTTTTCTGTGCCGATATGCTATACTTAACTTAACAAAAACACAAATCGGAATTATTGCACACAGCAGTGTTTGAAAAATCGAAGCATACTTCATTTTTCAATTAGCCGCCGCATACACAGAGAGAACACGGCGAAAAAAGATACAAAAAATATGTTTCTTTGGAATCAATATGCAATTACTGCTTCCGAAACAGAGAAAGGCAAACAAAACGAACAGGGTGTATTTATTTCAAAACGCAAAAATCTGCTTACTCGGGGCGGGCAATCAAGCAAAATCAACAGCGTAAATCGGGTGGTTAAATGGATTTAAGGAAAGAACTTTTCAAAAACAGAGATTTGAAATACAAAAATTTTCACAAAAAGCTTGTGCCGAATATTGACGAAAATAAAATCATAGGCGTGCGTGTGCCAACGGTGCGAAAAATCGCAAAAGCTGCTTTTGCAGAGGGCGCCGAAAGCCGCTGCGAATATTATGAGGAGATTGAAGCATTTGGTTTTATGCTTTCAATGAAAGAGTGCACGGCAAAGGAGCACAAAAAAGACATTGAAAAATTCGTTTCACTGACAGACAATTGGGGAACCTGCGACACCTGTACTGCCGCCATGAAATTCATAGGAAAAAGCAAAGATGAATACTTTGATTTCATATGTTCGTTTTTGGAAAAAGGCGAATTTGCCACACGCTTTGCGATTGTGGCGCTGATGGATTATTATCTTGACGACGAATATACAGACCGTGTTTTGGAAATTTATCTGAGCACAAAAAGCGGCGAATACTACATAAACATGGCGCTTGCATGGGCACTTAGCATTGCATTTATCAAATACGAAAGCAAAGTGATGCCGATTTTGCAAAGCCGCAATCTTGATTTGGATGTGCAAAACAAAACCATTCAAAAAATCTGTGATTCATACCGGGTGAGCAAAGAAACAAAAAGCAAAATAAAGGAATACAAAATAAGATGATTAAAGCAATACTTTTTGACATAGACGGCACCTTGCTTGATTTTTTGCAGGCAGAGAAAAACGCAATAAAAAAAGTTTTTGCCAAATTTGAGCTTGGCGAATTTTCAGACGACAAGGTGCAAAAATATTCAGAGATAAACTTAAAACATTGGGAAATGCTTGAACGAGGCGAAATCGGCAAAAGCGAGGTTATGCACCTGAGATTTGTTGAATTTTTAAAATTTCTCGGCCGTGACACGTCACTTGCCGATGAAATCAACGAATTTTATGAAAGCTCCGTTCCGAGCACAACGGCATACATTGAAAACGCCGATGAAATATGCGCCGATTTGGCAACGAAATACGATTTATACTGTGTTACAAACGGGGCCTTAAAGGTGCAGACCGAACGGCTGAAGAAATCAGGGCTGGACAAATTATTTAAGGGCGTTTTCATATCAGACGAAATAGGCTTTGAAAAACCGAGCCTAAAATTTTTTGAGCCTGTTTTGAAAGCCGCAAACTGCAAAAAAAGTGAAATAATGATAATAGGCGATTCGCTGACAAGCGATATGAAAGGCGGAAACGGCGCCGGCATAAAATGCTGCTATTACAATCCTTGCCGCATTCCAAACACAACAGAAATAAAAACGGATTATGAAATTGCCTCACTGAGCGAAATATACAATGTGCTGCAAAAAGAAAACGAGGTGCCTTAAACCCGGCAAATCAAGAGCAGGCGGCAGATAAATCCGAATCGGCCTGCCAAGAAAAAGCAAGCCGCTCAAGGCACAAAAATGCCGTTTGGCAAAGAATAATCTTACATAATTTAATTATTTGTTAAATTATTATTTCTTGACTTTGGTTTGCAATGAATATATAATGAAGATAATTAAACAAATACATTAGGGGGTATTTCCAATGAAAATAAAAAAGATATTTAAAATCATAGGCGGAATCGTTGCAATTGCAGGTGTTATTGCTGCAATTTATCTTGCTATCCAAAAGCTTACAGACAAAAAAGAGCCTGAATATTTTAACGATGATGATTTCTTTGAGTGCGACAATGATCTTGAAATAATCGAAGTTGATAAGAATGCTGCAAAAGAAGAAGCTCCCGCAGAAGAGGCAAAAGAAGAAGCAGCTCCCAAAAAGAAAAAAGCTGCTAAAAAGGCATCTAAATAAATTAAACGCTAAGAAGCAGTACTGAGTGTACTGCTTTTTTGTTATTCTATGCGCCTGCTAAGGCTGCGGCGTGGCGCAATTTGAAATAGGCAGCCGGAAAGGCAGACAATTTTATGAAGGGCAATTATTCATGCGGCCTTGTTTTGGAGGGCGGCGGCAACCGTTCGATTTACACCAGCGGCGTGCTTGATGCTTTTATTGAAGCCGGAATTGAATTTCCGTACATAATCGGCGTGTCTGCAGGTTCATGCAATGCCGCTTCATATATGGGCAAAAATCTGCGCCGGCAGCATGATATAATCATAAACTACTGCAACGACAAAAGATATATGAGCCTCAGCAATCTGTTTAAAAGAAAACCTATGCTTAATTTGGATTGGATTTTCAATGAGCTTTCTTATGATATTATGCCGCTCAACCAAGAGCAATTTGAATCCTGCGGCACAACTCTTTGCGTTGCCGCAATAAATGCATATACGGGCAAAACCGAATATCTTTATCCGAAAAACCTGCGCCAAAGAGGCTGCCTGCCGCTTAAAGCAAGCTGCGCTTTGCCGATTGCCACAAGGGGCGTTCAAATTGGTGCAGACACTTATTTTGACGGCGGAATCGGCGATTCAATTCCGCTGAAAAAAGCTTTTGACGACGGATGCAACAAAGCGGTTGTGATTTTAACGCAGGATAAAGATTATGTTAAGCACCATATAGATCAGGAAAAGGCAGTGCACAAAATGCTTAGGCAATATCCTAAAATTGCCGACGCACTGCTTGCAAGAGACAAAATGTATAATGCTCAAAAGGCATATGTGGCTGCCGAAGAAAAAGCCGGCAACTGCTTTGTTATTGCGCCCGCAGCCGATTTAGGCTGCGGCACAATGGAGCGGAATTTAACAAAGCTTGAGCGCATTTATCAGCTTGGTTATGTGCAAGGAAAGCAAAAAGCAGCAGCCGTTAAAGAATTTATGGCAGCTGCCGCAAAAGAGCAAACGGCAACTCCGCCGGAGGCAGAGCCCGCAGACGATGATGAATAAACCTATTCTCTATTTTGCGGAAAACTGCGCTGCCGTTTAAGGCAAAAATAAAAACGAATTCAGCCGAAGGGGCTATAAAATGGGCAAAAAAGAAGATAAAACAAATGTTATGCGCACGCTTGACCGTGCCAAAATTAAATATGAACACCGTGAATATGAACCGGATGCAACGCTTTCGGGAGCCGAGATTGCGGCACTGCTGGGCGAAGATCCAGAAACGGTTTTCAAAACGCTTGTAACGGTTTCAAAATCAAAGCAACATTATGTTTTCATGATTCCCGTTAAAGAGGAGCTTGATTTAAAGAAGTGCGCAAAAGCAGTTGGCGAAAAAAGCGTGGAAATGATTCCGCAAAAAGAGCTTTTGCCGCTTACGGGCTATGTGCACGGCGGTTGCTCACCCATAGGCATGAAAAAGCAATTTAAAACAACGGCGCATTTAACCGCCGAAATCGGAGAAACGATAATGTTTTCCGCCGGAAAAGTTGGCAGGCAGGTTATTATGAAAACAGAGGATTTTATAAAAGCCGTGCCCGGAATAGCCTTTGCAGATTTAATAAAGGAATAGGATTTGCCGCCCTGTTTTACGAAGATCAGAGGCGAATTATTCTCACCCGCTTAAAGGAAGCGATTTTATTTTATGAAATTTTTAAATCCCGAAGATTATTTAAATTTCGGCGAAGACTCCGCTAAAGACTCGGAATTTGAAGAAAAAATCAAAGAATATGACGAATATTTTTCAACAAAAATAAAAAGCAGGTTGCCTGAAAAATTCATAAAAGAATATTTTTCCAATCACGGCTTCGACGATTGGAAGCTGACATCGATTAAGGCGGATTTTTTTAACGGAAGCACCACGGTGATTGTAAGCCTGTTTGATGATTTTAAAAATATAAAAAAATCCATCATATATTATTCCGTCAGCACTTTTAAATCAAATTTCAATCCCGAACATTTTGAATATATCGAAAACAATGATTTCGGAATAGATGAATTTGATATTGTTGATGATAACTGCTTTTCTCACGAAGTATATTTCCCTTCGGGAGCATCATATGTTGTTCATTTTTCCGATATAGAGATTTCATCTCAATAAAACAAATTAAACCGGCAATAAAAAGGCACAGCTTACAAGAAAATTCCGTAGGCTGTGCCTTGATTTTTATTTAAATATATCAATCCATTTATCGTTGCCTTTCAGCTGTATGTATTCTTGAATATTATCATCGCAAAACACATCAATCATTTTATCAAAACTTGCGGCAAGATTCATAGTTTTTAATGTTTCGAGTTTTGTCCAAAACACCTCACCCTCATCGGATGATTTTAAGGTTCCGGAATATTCATCGGTTTTAAAAAGTAAAACCAAATATCGTTTGTTGCTTTTTACTTCCCACCATTTAATACCGCATAATTTAGGATTTTTAATGATAAGCCCCGTTTCTTCTTTAACTTCCCTGATAACGGATTCAACAAAAGACTCTTGCTTTTCAATATGACCGCCGGGAAAAGTAATGCCGCCCCAAGATTTATTGATTTTATTTTGAACAACAACATTACCGTTGCGGTCGTAAATCATGCACATATTGGTTAATTCGATTTTTTCGTATTTGCTCATAATAACACCCTGAATTATGAATATAGTAATATTTTTGATTATACCATAAGCGTTAAAAATCGTCAAAAGATGTCTATATGCTATAATTCCGTTATAAGTCACAAAGGCTTTTGTGTTTGAATGAATCGGAACAAGCTAAAAAAGATGCGCAACGCAACGGCATTTTGATTTGCTCACAAAATTCAAAAAACTGCCGAAAGCATTGTTTATAAACATGGCTCTTAAGGCCATTTGGGCATAAAATAAAAGCAGGTTAAAAAACCTGCTTTTTTTGGTCGAGGTGACAAGATTCGAACTTGCGACCCCCACGTCCCGAACGTGGTGCTCTACCAAACTGAGCCACACCTCGATGTTGCATTTGATATTATCGCATACTTTGCCCTAATTTGCAATAGTTTTTTTCAGAAATTGTAATATTTCTTTTTTTGACATAAGCCCTGCAATATGATACCATTAAAGCATAAATCTGCGCCGTTTTATGGCATTGCAAGCACGGCGCAAATATCTTAATGAGGTATTTTCGTTATGAAAAAAATATTATCCGCCATATTATCGGCGACAATAATTGCGGCAAGCGCATCCCCGGCATTTGCGGCAGAGGCAGCCGAGCTTAACATATCGGCAGACAAAATCGGCCACGAGGTTTCGCCCACGCTTTACGGTGCCTTTATTGAAGATATTTCCAAGGCTGGCGACGGCGGCTTGGTTTCAAACTTGGTTTACAACAACAGCTTTGAATATAACGACACGGCAGAGGAAAACCCGCAGCTTAACGAAGCATATTGGGAATTTTCAAACATTTCGCACACGGTTTCAAAAGAAAATCCGCTCAACAAAAACAACCCAAGCTATGAAAAGCTTACGATTTCCGGCAAAAGCACCGTTACTAATTTGGGCTGTGTTGAAAATTGGAGCTACAAAACATATGAACCAAACAAAAAATCGCAAGCCACGGCAGATATGGGCTTTAAAAAAGGTGAAAAATATGATTTTTCAATGTATGTGAAAAATGTTGATTTCAGCGGCACGGTGCGAATTTACCTTGATTCGCCGAGCAACAAATCGTACCAAACGGAAATTGACATTTCAAACAGCGAAAGCTGGCGCAAATTTGAAGCAGAGCTTGAATCCGCTGCCACGGAGGATGGAGGCCTTGCCATTGAATTTAACGGCACAGGCACGCTTTGCATTGATTTTGTGCAGCTTATTCCGCAAAGCTCTTACGGATACGGAAACAGCAAATGGAAATACACCACGCTGCGCACTGATTTGGTGAATGCTCTTAAGGAGCTTAACCCTGCATTCATAAGATTTCCGGGCGGCTGTTTTTGCGAGGGCGATTCGCTTGATAATCTTTACAATTGGAAAGACACAATAGGCCCGCTTGAAAGCCGCCGCCAAGGCTGCAACATATGGCGCAATGACGAAGCCGGCGATTATTACATAAATTCAAACTCACTTGGTTACGGCGAATATTTTAATCTTTGCAGCGATTTGGGCGCAGAGCCCGTTCCGTGCCTGAGTGCCGGAATAACCTGCCAGGGCAGAAACGGATACGATATAAATGTTGATGCACTTAAAAAGCTGAGCATGAGCGATGAAGAATTTCGCAATTACCTGATAACAGAGCGCAATTTTGATAAAAACGATGCTGCCTCATTAGACAACCGCATAAAAGAGGTTGAGGCGCTTGGATACACGAGCGAAGCTGATTTTGACAAATATCTTGAAACAATTGCATTAACACCGGGCACACATGACTGGCAAAATTATGTGCAGGACATTCTTGATTTAATAGAATACGCAAACGGAGATTCCACCACAACCTATTGGGGCGCCGTAAGAGCGGCAAACGGCCATTCGGAGCCATATAATCTTAAATACATAGGAATAGGAAACGAAAATTGGGGCGAGGTTTACTGGCGCAATTTTGATGCGATTTACAAAGCCATTAAGGCTAAATACCCAAACATAACCATTATTACAACGGCGGGAACTTGGCTTGGCGGCAAGGATTTTGACACGGCGCAAAGCACCGTTAACGGCAAATACCGTGATTGCTACATAGACGAGCATTATTACACCGACCGCAACTATATGTATGAAATAAACAACAGATACGATGGCTATGACCGCAGCGGCGCAAAGGTTTTCGTTGGCGAATATGCCGCAAAAGCAAGCAAAATAGGCACCATTCAAACAAAAAGCAACATGGCAGAAGCTTTGGAAGAGGCCGCATATATGACGGGATTTGAGCGCAACAGCGATGTTGTGGCGATGGCATCATATGCACCGACATTTGCAAAAATCAATTCGCAAAACTGGGATGTTAACATGATTTGGTTTGATTCACAAAGCACGGTGCTGACTCCGTCATATTATACTCAATTGCTTTTTTCAAACAACATCGGCACAAAATATATTGACGCAGCCTTTGCACGGGAAACGCCGGTAAGCGAGCTTGCACAATCCGTTACAATAAACGAGCAGGAGCAGGCAATTTACATTAAGCTTATAAATTCAAGCGGCAAAGCGCAAACGGTTAATTTGAATTTAAGCGGATTCGGCAGCCTGAATGCCGCATCAAACCAATATATATCCGCAAATTACAAATCTGCCTGCAATGAAATAGGCAAGGCAAATTACATTTCGCCGCAATGCGAAAATCTTGCCGTAAACGGAGAAACCGTTACGGTAAACACCGGCAAATACAGTGTTAACGTTATCAGAATTACCTACGGCACCAACAACGGCGCAACGCTTTATGAGCTGCCGGAAGAATTTCCAAAGCCCGAAAAAGGCTATCTGCCGCCTGCCGTAAGAGTTGCCGTGCCATGCGCAATCGGCGCCGTTATTATTGCCGCCGTTCTTACGGGAGTGTGCACAAAAATGGCACGCAAGAAAAAATCCAAATAATTTTTAGACCTCACACAAATCGGATTTAACGGCAGGCTCACCAAGCAGAAAGTTTATAAAGGCACAAAAAAGCTGCAAACCAATGAATAGTTTGCAGCTTTTATTTTTTTATAGCAGCCTAAAGGTGTAATGCCTCCGGCGATAAATTTATTTTGACACCTACCATTTTAAATCATGCAGCTGCCCTTTTGAAGAAAGCTGAGGATAATTCCATTGGCGCAGCACTTCATAAACACCGACGGCAACACTATTGCTTAAATTGAGGCTGCGAATTATTCCGCGCATAGGAATTCGCACACAACTGTCGTGGTTCTCTTTAAGCAGCGGTTCGGGCAAGCCCTTTGATTCCTTTCCGAAAACAAGAAAACAATCATTCGGATATGAAGCCTGAGTGTGTGCCTGCTCTGCCTTGGTGGTGAAATAGAAAAAACGGGCGCCTTTGTTTTTTTCAAAAAAATCATCTATATCATCATAGTAAGTTATATCAAGCTTATCCCAATAATCAAGCCCCGCACGGCGAACACGCCTTTCGGTTATTTGAAAGCCCATTGGCCCCACAAGGTGAAGCCTTGCGCCCGTGGCGGCGCAGGTGCGTGCAATATTGCCGGTGTTTTGCGGTATTTCAGGCTCTATCAAAGCCACATTAAGCGAGTGTTCCATTTATATAAACTTCCTTAATTTCAAGATTATCGCCGACAAACACAAAATCTGCCGCCTTACCGACTGCAATTGAGCCGATTTCATTGCCCATTCCGATTGCCGTTGCCGGATTCAAGGTGCAGCTGCGAAGCGCCGTTTCAAAATCAATTCCGAATGAAAGCAGATTTTTAAATTCATCAAAAACATTGCTGATTGAAGCTGCAATCGTGCCATCCTCAAGCACGGCATATTTGCCGCCCTTATGCACAAAAACGGGCTGGCCGCCAAGCTCATATTCGCCTGCGCCGAGGCCGGCGGCACGCATTGAATCGGATATAACGCACGCCCTGTTTTTGCCGAGAATTTTAAAAGTGTTTCTAAGAACGGCAGGGCAAATATGGCCGCCGTCACAAATCAATTCGCAAAAAACATTTTCATTATCAAGAGCCGTGCCTGCTATTCCCGCCTCACGGTGCTGCATAGGAGTCATTGCGTTATAAAGATGCGTTGCATGGCTTGCGCCCAAATCAAACGCCGCCTGAGCCTGAGCCGCATTTGCAGCCGAATGGCCGATTGAAACGGTGCATTTTTCAGACACACGACGAATAAAATCAGAGCTTTCAAATGCCTCCGGCGCAATTGTTATAAGCTTAACCAAGCCCCCGCTTTTTTCAAAAAGCTCGTTAAATTCCTCAACGGTGCCGGGGCGAACAAATTCGGGATTTTGTGCACCTTTTTTGCTCATTGCTATAAACGGGCCCTCCAGATTTATTCCCGCAACCTTGGCACCGGCTTCTTTACCCTTGTAATCTTTAACAACGCTTACAATATCACAAAGCACTTGCCTGCCGAGAGTCATTGAAGTGGGGCAAAAGGAGGTTACGCCGTGCTTTGCAAGATAGGCACTCATTTTATCCAGCCCTGCCTTATCTGCATCCGAGGCATCACCGCCTGCTGCGCCGTGAATATGAATATCAACAAATCCCGGCAATGCCACCATGCCGCTCATATCACGCCCCGGTGCATCAATAACGCCGATTGCTTTAATTTTGCCGCTTTCAATTTCTATATCGGCAACCTCTTTTTTAAAAAGCTCATTATAAAAGCACACATTTTTTAAAACCATCATTGATTTTCCTTTACTATTCTGTATGTGATTTCGCAAAGCTGCTCAAAGCTTTCAAGCGAACTCATTTCGGCACGGAATTTTGCGCCGCCCCTAAGCCCCTTGGTATAATAAGCGGCATGGCGGCGTGCCTCTCTCATTGCAATGCTTTCGCCCTTATAATCTATCATTTTTTGAATATGCATAAGCATAACACGAATACGCTCCTCCAAGCTTGGTGGCGGAATTATCCTGCATTCGTCAAAATATGCATTCACACGGCGAAACAGCCAAGGATTTCCCATGGCTCCCCTGCCGATCATAACGGCATCACAATCCGTAAGCTCTGCCATTTTTGCGGCAGATGCCTCATCAACAATATCACCGTTTCCGATAACGGGAACGGAAACCGCCTGTTTAACACGGCGGATAACATCATAATCCACCGTGCCGCTGTACATTTGCACACGGGTGCGCCCGTGAACGGCAATTGCCGCTGCACCGTTTTGCTCTGCAATTTGCGCCATTTCAACGGCATTTACGGAATCATCATCCCAGCCCTTGCGAATTTTAACCGTTACGGGAATATCAACGGCATCGCTTACCGCACGAACGATTTCGCCCGCAAGGCGCGGGTTTTTCATAAGGCTTGCTCCGCCGCCGTTATTTGCAACCTTGGGTGCGGGGCAGCCCATATTTATATCTATTATATTTGGCTTATATTCAAGGCATTTAACGGCTGCCCGTGCCATAACGGCAGGATCATCGCCGAAAATCTGAGCACCTGCGATGCCTTCTTCCCTGCCGAGAGTTAAAAGAGCCGCACTTTTCTTATCGCCCATTACAAGGCCCTTTGCGCTTACCATTTCCGTTACGGTATAAGCCGCTCCGAATGATGCGCAAACTTCTCTGAACGCTTTGTCTGCAACACCTGCCATGGGCGCCAAAAAAGCCATGCCCTTGAATTCAACATCTTTAATTTTCATATTCATACCTCGGCTAACAGTATATCACAGTATTTGTAATCACACAAGAAATAACGATTTAATTTATTTTCGGCGCCCGAAAACATCTTGCCCTTTGGCTTTTCTTTTTTGAAGCATGGCATTTTTTTGCAAGGCAGGTTTTGGGCATAAAAAAAGCCCGCATCAAGCGAGCTTTTTCTTTTTTTTTGAAGAAATAAACGAATTATATTCTTGTATCGTCTTCGCGATGAATATATGCATCAAGCAATTTCCAAATCACCTGCTGCTCTTCCGGTGTGCACGAGGTTACCATATCAATAATATTTTGATCTACCTCATCTTTCATTGAGCCGGAGATGAAATAATCCGCATTGGCCTCAAGAATTTCGCAAATTTTGATAAAGCTTTTCATTCTGGGATAGCTGCGTCCGGTTTCAATATTTGAAATCTGATGTTCGCTGAGCCCAATTTGCTCTGCCAATTCGCTTTGGTTGATACCAAGCTGCTTTCTTCTTTGCATAATGCGCAGGCCTAATATTGCCTGCTTATCAATTTTTCTCATATTTAACACCCCAAGGGAATATTACCACAAAGCAAAAAAAATCTGAACACATATAAATTTGTATTTTTATATTTCATTGTAAATTTTGAAGTTTTTTCGGCAAATCCAAACAGATTTGTCTGCAAGCGGCGTATAAATATTCGCCGTATGCATTCCTCATATATTTCGCCTTACAAACCGCAAATTAAAGAATAATTGATTTTCCGGTCATCTCTGCCGGCTGATCAAGCCCCATAACCTTAAGCATTGTGGGAGCAATATCGCAAAGCCTGCCGCCATCACGAACCTTGCAGGGATAATTAACAACAATGAAAGGCACGGGATTCGTGGTGTGAGCAGTGAAAGGCTCGCCGTTTTCATCAATCATTTTATCTGCATTGCCATGGTCTGCAGTAACAAAAAGCACGCCGCCCATTTCCTTAACGGCCTCTGCAAGAGAGCCGACGCAAGCATCAACGGTTTCAACAGCCTTGATTGCAGCGGGAATAATTCCCGTGTGGCCAACCATATCGCAGTTTGCAAAGTTTACGATAACTGCATCATATTTACCGCTTCTTACGGCCGCATTAAGCTTTTCCGAAACCTCAGGTGCGCTCATTTCGGGCATAAGATCAAAGGTTGAAATCTTAGGAGAATCAACAAGAATTCTGTCCTCACCCGGATATTGCTTTTCCTCACCGCCGTTGAAGAAGAAGGTTACATGGGCATATTTCTGAGTTTCGGCAATGCGAAGCTGAGTTTTGCCAAGAGAGGAAATATATTCGCCAAAGGTGTTTTTAAGAGTTTCGGGAGGGAATGCAACCTCAACATTCGGCATTTCCTCATCATACTGAGTCATGCAAACATAAACAAGCTTGAAAAAGCCTTTCTTTCTTTCAAAGCCTTTGAAATCGGGATCAACAAAGGTGCGTGTGATTTCTCTTGCACGGTCGGGGCGGAAGTTAAAGAAGATAACACTGTCGCCCTCTGAAACAGCACCTTCTGCGCCGCCGATAACGGTTGGAAGCACAAATTCATCTGTAAGATGCTTACCGTCCTCATCAACGGTTTCATAAGAAGCCTCTACGGCAGCAACAACATCATCTGCCTGAACGCCCTCACGATAAACCATTGCAGCATAAGCTTTTTCGACTCTGTCCCAAATATTATCACGGTCCATAGCATAAAATCTGCCCATTACAGAAGCGATTTTGCCAACGCCGATTTCATTCATTTTAGCCTGAAGAGCTTTAAGATCCTCTACTGCCGATGCAGGGGGAACATCACGGCCGTCCAAAATTGCATGAACATAAACATTTTCCACTCCGTGCTTTTTGGCCATTTCAAGCAAGCCGTAAAGATGATCTATGTGGCTGTGAACGCCGCCCGGAGAAACAAGGCCGATAAGATGAAGTGCCTTGCCGGAATTTGCATTGCTTACGGCATCCAAAAGAGCCTTGTTATTATAAGCCTCGCCGTCTTGAAAAGCTTTTGTGATTCTTGTGAGAGGCTGATAAACTATTCTGCCTGCGCCAATATTTGTGTGGCCTACCTCGCTGTTGCCCATTTGGCCGTCCGGCAAACCTACATCAAGGCCCGAAGCGCCGATATAAGTCATCGGGCATTCTGCCATAAGTTTATCAAGATTTGGCTTTTTTGCCATTGCAATTGCATTTCCTTTAACGGAATCGCTTTTACCGAAACCGTCCATAATACATAAAACAACCGGTTTTTTCATAAAGAAAACCCTCCTGTGATATTTTATTTAAAAAAGCCTTCCGAAGGGAAGGCTTTTCAGACTTATTTGCTTGCCGCTTTAACAATAACGGAAAAATCCTGAGCCTTGAGTGACGCACCGCCGATAAGGCCGCCGTCTACATTTTCTTTTGCAAGAAGCTCCTCAGCATTTTTTGCATTCATTGAGCCGCCGTATTGAATTGTTACGGACTGAGCAGCTGCATCGCCGTATGCCTCTGCAATAGCTGCACGAACATAGCCGTTGCCTTCATTTGCCTGATCTGCTGTGGCTGTTACGCCAGTGCCGATTGCCCAAACAGGCTCATAAGCGATGATAACATCTTTAAGCTGCTCTGCGCTTACATTTGTGAGAGCCATTTTCGTTTGATATTTCAAAAGAGTTTCTGTGTAGCCAAGCTCTCTTTGCTCAAGAGTTTCGCCAACGCAAACGATGGGCTTTAAGCCTTTTTCAAGAGCCTTGAGCGTGCGAAGATTAACGGTTTGATCTGTTTCGCCGAAATAAGTTCTTCTTTCGCTGTGGCCGATTACAACATATTCAACACCAAGCTCATTAAGCATATCTGCACTTACTTCGCCGGTGTAAGCGCCGCTGTCTTTAAAATGAACATTTTCAGCGCCGATTTTAATGTTTGAGCCTTTGGCAGCCTCAACCGCTGCCGGAACATCAACAAAAGGAACGCACAAAACAACGCCGCAATCCGCATCTGCAACAAGCGGCTTCATTTCGTTGATAAGGGCTGTTGTTTGCGCAGGAGTGTTATTCATTTTCCAGTTACCTGCGATAACTGCTTTTCTAACTGCTTTATTCATTGTGATAGCCTTTCCGACTACAAACAAATAATTAAATCACGGAATCCCCCGTTGTAGCCTGACAGGGCGTGACATAAATGCGCTGCCGTTTTTGCCTGCGGCGAAACGAAGAAGCGCACTATCGGCCCGGCACATATTTTGCGCCGAGCGGATTTAAACTTGCGGTAATACCGAAAAACATTCGGCAAATTATTTATGATTGAGCCGGCAATCAGTCTTTATCCATAAGAGCGGCAATGCCGGGAAGCTCTTTGCCCTCAAGGAATTCAAGAGAAGCGCCGCCGCCGGTGGAAATATGGCTCATCTTATCGCTGAAGCCAAGCTTTGTTACTGCTGCAACCGAGTCACCGCCGCCAACGATTGAAATTGCGCCTGAATCTGCAACAGCCTTTGCAACTGCGATTGTGCCTGCGGCAAAGTTGTCCCATTCCGAAACGCCCATGGGGCCGTTCCAAATAACGGTGCCTGCACCCTTAATTGCATCTGCAAAAAGGATCTGAGTTTTGGGGCCGATATCAAGACCCATCCAGCCATCGGGAATCTCATCGCTGTTTACAATCATAGCCTCTGTGTTTTCATCATATTCCTTGCCAACCTTGTTATCAACAGGAATAAGGAATTTAACTCCCTTAGCCTCTGCATCCTTCATCATTTGGCCGGCGTTTTCAACCTGATCCTCTTCAAGAAGAGATGTGCCGATGTGGTGACCGAGAGCTTTCATAAAGGTGTAAGCCATGCCGCCGCCTACGATAAGTGTGTCGCACTTATCAAGAAGATTTGTGATTACGCCGATTTTATCGGAAACCTTTGCGCCGCCGAGAATTGCAACGAGGGGACGCTTGGGATTTGCAAGCGCACCGCCCATAAAGGTGATTTCCTTTTGAATGAGATAGCCGCAAACAGCAGGAAGATAAGCCGCAACGCCTGTTGTGGAGCAATGTGCTCTGTGAGCTGTGCCGAAAGCATCGTTTACGAAAACTTCTGCAAGAGAAGCAAGCTCTTTGGAGAAATTTTCTTCATTCTTTGTTTCTTCTTTTCTGAAACGAACATTTTCAAGAAGCATAACTTCGCCGTCTTTAAGCTCTGCAGCCATTTTCTTTGCATTATCGCCTACAACATTTTCATCCTCTGCAAGCTTAACATCCTGTCCAAGATACTCGGTGAGCCTTTTAGCTACGGGAGCAAGGCTGAATTCGGGCTTATATTCACCCTTCGGTCTGCCGAGATGAGAGCAAAGGATAACCTTTGCACCTTGTGCTACAAGATATTTAATTGTTGGAAGTGCGGCAACAATTCTTTTATCGTTTGTGATTTCGCCATCCTTAAGCGGAACATTGAAATCGCAACGAACAAGAACCTTTTTGCCTGCTACATCGATATCTTCGATTGTTTTTTTGTTCAAAGCATTCATTATGATTACCCCTCATTTAATATTATAAGAAAAGTGTTCTTATTTTCCACGAATTTATTATAAATTAGTTAATCACTAAAATCAATACATATTTTTCAACAGATATGGGCAACATATTTGTTATATTTTTGTCAATCTTAATCAAAACCAAAGCCCCTTGGGCAAAAAAGCCGAAGGCGCTGCGATTAAAGTGCTATATCCGCCTGCATAAAACGAGCAAGGGCCTTGCCTTTAAACGGCGCAAGCCAAGCCCTGATATATGCATTTGAAAAGGTTAAATCAAGCGGGATTATTCCGAGAAAATCAAAAGCGCAGGAGCTTTCGTAAATATCGCCCGCCGGAACAGAAACCGCAAAAACGGGAATGTTTTTTTCCTTGCAGTCGGCACAGAAGTTCTGAAAATCCAAGCTTGCGGTGTTTAAAGTTCCGCTGTGATAGGGGCGAATAACAACAGCCTTTTTGCCTGCCAAATCAAAGCAGTAATCACAGCCCGGAACACATTGCAGGGCAAGCACACCGGATCGCTGCGAAAATTCAACCTTATCTATTCCGAAATCCGCAAGCAAAGCAGCTTTTGCGCTGCTTTCACCAACGGCAAAAGCATCATTTTTACATTTTTCCGAAGCTTTGTTTTTGCCGAAATTTTCATTATGATTTAATGCAAAATAACCTTTTTCCGCAAGGAATGCGCTGCCCTCGGGATAAGTTAACAGATGCTCCGCATCAAGAATTTCCGCACATTCATTGCCGATGTTTTTATAGGAAACACGCACACCGGGCACATTGCTGTTTTTAAGAAACCGCACAGCACCGTTAAAATTTTCAAATCCGTTTGACCGTGAATCGCCGAGAGGATGATCCGCACTTACAAGCACAATGGAAACGGCTTTGCCTGCAAAAGCATATGCAAGAGCTGCGGCAGAAAACTGCAAGGTATCCGTGCCGTGGCAAACAATGATTTTTTCGCCGCCGTTTTCGGCAATTTCACGCACACAGGAAATGAGCATATTTAAATTATCGGAGCATAAATTTTCGCTGAGTGCAAAATACGGCGAAACAATTTCAAACGAAACATCATTGCCGTGAATTGACGAATAATTTCGCAAAAGCACGGATTTTGAAGAATCCGCAGGTGAAATAACACCGCCCGAGGCCGTGCTGCCGATTGTGCCGCCGGTGAAAACAACGTGAATTTTCATTGCACCCTCCAAAAAATGTTTTTGCCTTTGCTGAAAATTCAAAAATCCGCAAAGCGGCCGAAAAATTGCCGTTACACGAAACACGCAATCGGCCCTATAAAGCAAAAATAAACAGCTGACAAAACAAAAGAAAAAAACCGCACTGAAAATCAGTACGGTTTATTTGGTGACCCGGACGAGAATCGAACTCGTGTTACCGCCGTGAAAGGGCGGTGTCTTAACCGCTTGACCACCGGGCCATTGGTGGCTTTAACTGGATTCGAACCAGTGACACTGCGGGTATGAACCGCATGCTCTAGCCAACTGAGCTATAAAGCCATTTGACAAAGCTCTGTTACAAGCAAGGTAGATTATATTATATAAACTTCCATTTGTCAACACTTTTTTTCACGAAAACGAAAGACTTTTTTCACAGCCCCGAAATTAGCACATATGTTTGACAAATTTCGACACCGATGTTATTATATGATTGTTATTATTATAATTTAAAAGATGTGATATATATGAAAGAAATAAATAAAACCCAAAAGGCAGTGCTTGAATTTATAAAAGACACAATCGGCGAGCGCGGCGTTGCGCCTTCGGTCAGAGAAATCGGAGAGGCTGTGGGGCTTCGCTCCACTTCCTCCGTGCAATACAACTTAAATGCGCTTGAGCAGGCAGGATATATTGAAAGAGACCCTAACCTGAAGCGCACAATCAGGCTCAGCGGCAGCAACATGAAAACCACACCCGTTCCCCTTTTAGGCACGGTTGCGGCAGGTGTGCCGATTTTGGCGCAGGAGATGATTGAGGAATATATTCCCGTTGCGCTGAACAAGGGCGGAGAATTTTTTGCGCTTCATGTTAAGGGTGATTCAATGATAAACGCCCATATTGAGAGCGGCGATATTATCATTGTGCAAAAAACGCCGGTTGCAAACAACGGCGACATTGTTGTGGCTCTTATCGGCGATGAAGCAACCGTTAAAAGATACTATAAAGAAAAGGGGCATTTCCGCCTTCAACCGGAAAACGACGATTACGAGCCGATAATAGTTGACGAGCTTGTGTTGCTCGGCAAGGTTGTTTCCCTTATCAGAAACTATTGATTTGCGGCGAAAAGGGCTTTAATTTCGCAAATAATATTGTGATTTGTGTTTGATTTAGGGCTATTATCAAAAAAGAGTTTATTTTTACACGGCTTTGGTTTATAATTGTAATAATATAGAAATTTATGCTGCGTAAGAAAACGGCAGCACATAAAGCATGGTAACCCGCCATGCTTGTGCAGCGCCGCATTTATGAAAGGCAGCAAAAACAGCAAGAGGTATTTTTAATATGAGCGAATGCACACACGATTGTTCAACCTGCTCGCAGAACTGCGGCGACAGAAAACCGCAGAGCCTGCAAAAGCCGATGAACAAATATTCAAACATCAAAAATGTTATTGGCATTGTAAGCGGCAAAGGCGGAGTAGGAAAAAGCCTGGTTGCATGCATGCTTGCCTCAGCCTGCGCAAAAGCAGGGCTTAAGGTTGGCGTTTTGGATGCGGACATCACGGGCCCATCCGTGCCTAAATCCTTTGGAGTGCACAGCAAAGCCATGCAGGACGATGAATGCCTGCTTCCCTTTGTTACCGAAAGCGGAATAAAAATCATGAGCATAAACATGATGCTTGCAGATGAAAACTCTCCCGTTGTTTGGAGAGGGCCCGTTATCAGCGGTGTTGTGGAGCAATTTTGGACAGATGTTCGCTGGGGCGAGCTTGACTATCTTTTTGTGGATATGCCGCCTGGAACCGGCGATGTTGCGCTTACCGTTTTTCAAAGTTTACCCGTAAGCGGAACTGTTATAGTTTCCACACCGCAGGATCTTGTTAAAATGATTGTAAACAAAGCTGTTAATATGGCAAAGATGATGAACATTCCGGTGCTTGGCCTTGTGGAAAACATGAGCTATTATGTTTGCCCCGATTGCGGCAAAAAGCACGCTGTTTTCGGCGAATCACAAATAGATGAAACGGCAAAGGAGCTTGGGCTTCCCGTGCTTGCAAAGCTGCCGATAGACCCCAAAATCAACCGCCTTGTTGATGAGGGCAAAATTGAAGAGGTTAACACCGATGCGCTTTCCGATTTTGTGGAGGCGCTCTTGCAAAAGTAAACACACAGGAGGCACATATGGCAAAAAGAGAAGATTATATTTCTTGGGATGAATATTTTATGGGTGTTGCATTACTTTCGGCGATGCGCAGCAAGGATCCGAACACACAAGTCGGCGCTTGCATAGTAAATGACGACAACCGCATAGTAAGCGTTGGCTACAACGGCTTTCCGAGGGGCTGCTCGGACGAAGCTTTTCCGTGGGATCGCACGGGAGATAACCCAAACGACACAAAATATCCTTTTGTGTGCCACGCTGAGCTTAATGCAATTTTAAATTCAAACGGCATCGGCATCAAAGGTGCACGCATATATGTGGCTCTTTTTCCCTGCAACGAATGTGCCAAAGCAATTATCCAAGCCGGCATCAAAGAAGTTATTTTTATGAGTGACAAATATGCAAACACGGATAACAACAGAGCAAGCCGCAAAATGCTGGAAGCAGCCGGAATTAAGCTTACCAAATTTGAAAGCGGCAAAACCATAACCCTTGATTTTAATGCGGAGAAGGTTTGATTTTGGAATTTGATATTTACGATTTTGACAAAACCCTGGTGCCGTTTGACAGCGGCTCGCTTTTCATTGCATATTGCACACTGCATTATCCCTGGATTATCATAACATTTCCGTTGATGATAATTGCGGCATTGCTTATGGCGCTAAAAATAATTCGCTTTACGCAATTCAAAAAGATTTGCTTTGTATTTTTGCCGCTTATTCCGCTGCAAAAGGCCGTTTGCGGCTTTTGGAACAAACACGAAAAGCAGCTTTTTCCTTGGTTTGCAAAAAGGAAACGCAAGGGCATAGTTATAAGCGCTTCACCGGATTTTCTGCTTGAAGAAATTTCAAAGCGAGCGGGATTTGATTATCTTATATGCACCCGGCACAACAAAAAGAACGGAATGATTATCGGCGAAAATTGCCGAGGTAAAGAAAAGGTTAGGCGCCTGTTCGACGAATTCGGAACGGATGTAAAAATCATTGATGTTTATTCCGATTCATACAAGCACGATAAATACATATTTTCGCTTGCAACGGGCAACTGCTACCACATTGAAAACGGCAAGAGAATAAAATTTAACTACAAAGAAAAATACGGTGAATAACAAATGGAAAATAAAAGCCACGGAAAAATTATAATACCTGTTTTAGTTGCGCTGCTCGTGTTTCTTTGCACTGCCGGCGGCTTATATTACGCAAAAGTTTATCAGCCATCCATAAAGCAGGCAACGCAGGAATCAACCCGCGTTGCTCAGCAGGATTCCGCGCCGCAAAAAGCGGGAGAGCGAATTTTGCTTGCAGAAATCAAAGAAAGCGGTCTTGCGCTTTACAAAGACGGCGATTACATAATTCTTTCTCAGGACGGGCAAGAAACCGAATATTCAGACTGGGCAAGCGATTTCACTTCAAAGACGCCGACGCTTTATTATGAAGACATAAATAACGACGGCGCAAAAGAAATCTTAATAACCGCATACGAAAACACCGACGAAACCTACAACAAATCCTTAAACGGCCTTTATGTGATTTCGGCAAGCGGCGAAGCCGGAAACAGAACATATGACGTTCGTTACACCAACAGCCAAATTTGGAGCGACTATTTCGGCAAATATGTTACCTTATTTTTAAACCAACCAGATGCATCGCCCGATTTGGTGCAATTTGCAATGAGCTATAAAAATCTGCCTATTGAATATGATCCGCAAACAGGATATGCAAACAAGCAGCAAAAAAGCTCGCCAAACAGCAAGGTATGGTATGCCACGGTACCTAAGGCAAACGGCAAAAACTGCACATTTTATAAAATGGCAACCGCACCATGCGTTATAGAATTAGACAAAGAAACGCACATGCCCCGTGTTTTTACGGACATTTATGCAGTTTACAGCGAATTTGAGCAGCCGCAATATTTGGGCAGACTTTACACGCAAATCACGCTTTCAACAGACGGCAAATTGACCATTGCATCACGAAGCGTTGGCTTTTCGCCAAACAATGAGTTTGCCGCAGAAGATCCGAGAAAATAAAAAAACGGCAGTTTTTAATTCTTAATTTTTTATAAAAAGGACATTATAATAAAGGGGTTTTATTGCAGTTTAATTTGGGCTGTGTTATAATAGCCTCTCACAACATACACCGAATTTATAATTCGGTGTATATAATAATCAAAGCAAAAGAAAGGAAGCGGAAAATGAGCGTTTTGATCACAGCGGATTCAACCTGCGATTTACCTAAAATGATTGCCACAGAGCGTGAAATAACAATAATTCCGCTTTCTATTTTACTTGGCACCAATTCTTACAAGGACGGCGTTGAAATCACAAGAAATGATATTTACCGCCATGTTAAAGAGACGGGCGAGCTGCCGAAAACGGCCGCCGTTACCCCGGCGCAATACTATGAAATATTCAAAGCGGCTTGCGATGAGGGGCACAGCGTTGTGCACATAGGCTTATCGTCCGCAATTTCATCAACATATCAAAACGCCTGCCTTGCGGCATCAGAATTAAACAATGTTTATTGCGTGGATTCAAAAAACCTTTGTGCCGGAATGGGCCTGCTTGTTTTGAAGGCATGCGATTTAAGAGACAAAGGCTTTGAAGCAAAAAAGATTTCCGCACGCATAAATGCGCTTGTGCCTAAAGTTCATTCAAGCTTTGTGCTTGACAATCTTGAATATCTTCACAAAGGCGGCAGATGCAGCTCCGTTGCGAAATTCGGTGCAAATGTGCTTGGCCTGAAGCCTGTTATCGGCGTTGACCCGGCAACGGGTAAAATGGATATTATAAAGAAATACAGGGGTAAAACCGAATCTGTTTGCCGCCAATATATTAACGACACCATGCACGATATTTCAAAGGCAGACCCGGCAAGACTTATAATTGCAGATTCCGGAAATGTGCCCGGCGAAATTCCCGCATTTGCACTGGGGATGGCTCAAGGCCAATGCAAATTCAACGAGATTTTGAATTTTGATGCAGGCTGCACCATTTCATCGCACTGCGGCCCTAAAACATTTGCTTTGTTTTATTTAAAAAAATAATTTCCAAATATAAACAATACATCCTATGGCTTTACAGTCATAGGGTTTTTTTGTATAATAGTGCGGTAACTTATTTAGGGCAATGCCCCGTGAAAAGAGATTGATATGAGCTTAAAGGAAAATGTGCTGAAGCGCCTGGCGGAAAGCAACGGCTACATCAGCGGCGAACAGCTTGCAAAAGAATTCGGAAAAAGCCGTGCGGCGGTTTGGAAAGCCGTGAAGGCGCTGCAAAGCGACGGGCACACCATTGAAAGCGTTACCAACAAAGGCTACAAGCTTGCAAAAATGCAAGCCGGGCTGAGCACAGAAGCAATAAAAGCCGCCATGCGGCATAATATTAAAACAGAATACCTTGAAAGCGTTGATTCCACAAATTCGCTTGCAAAAAGAATGATTGCAAGCGGCATTGGAGAAAACGAGCCGATGCTGATTGCGGCAGGCAGCCAAACGGCAGGCAGAGGCAGGCAGGGCAAAAGCTTTTATTCCCCTGCCGGCACAGGCATTTACATGAGCCTTGTGCTGCACCCGAATGCAGATTTGCAAAACGCCGTTACTGCCACAACGGCGGCATCCGTTGCCGTGTGCAAAGCTATTGAGAGACTTACGGATATTAAGCCCAAAATCAAATGGGTAAATGATGTTTATGTTAACGGCAGAAAAATCTGCGGAATTCTTACGGAAGCCGTTTCCGACTTTGAAAGCGGCACGGTTACAAGCGTTATAATAGGAATAGGCATAAACATAAGCACAACGGATTTTCCGAGCGATGTTGAAAATGCGGGTTGCCTGAATGCAGACATTAACCGAAACGAGCTCGTTGCCGCCGTGGCGGATGAGCTTTTAGAGCTTTCGCTTGGAAATTACGAAGATTTTATTGATTACTACATCAGCCGCAGCATGATCATAGGCTGCAGGATAAACTACATAGAAAAAGGAGTTTCAACCGCAGCAACCGCAGTTTCGATAGACAAAACCGGCGGCCTTACCGTTCAAAAAGAAAACGGAGAAACAGTCACCTTACGCAGCGGCGAAATAAGCATAAGAAAGCAATGAAAAAAAGCAACCAGAAAAAGCAGCGAGTAAAGGCACGCAAAAGAAAAGCCGCAAGCGGCAAGCAGAGAAGCGCAGCAGTTATAACCTGCTGCCTGCTTTTGATAACGGGAATACTTTGCGCAATTATCGCAGGTGCTCATGAATCAACAAAAAAGCCCGTTCTTTTTGAAACAAGCGAAAAAACCGTAAAAGGAATTGATGTTTCATCCCACAACGGCGAAATTGATTGGAACACCGTGGCTCAAAGCACGGATTTTGTTATAATCCGTGTTGGCTACCGAGGATACGGCACGGGAAAAATCACGCAAGACGCAAATTTTGAACAAAACATAAAGGGCGCAACAGATGCCGGCATACGCACCGGTGTTTATTTTTACTCACAGGCCACAACAGAGCAGGAGGCCAGAGAAGAAGCAGAATTCACACTTAAAGCAATAGCGAATTACAACATTTCACTGCCGGTTTTTATTGATTTTGAATACGCACACGGCTCAAACGGCGAGCTTACCGGCAGGCTTTATGATGCAAATTTATCATCTGCCGAGGCGGCAAAAATCATAAATGCCTTTTGCGGCAGAGTTTCACGCCGAGGCAAATTCAGCGGTGTTTACGCAAATTCATCCGTTTTAAACAAAAGCATAAAAACATCCGCATTAAACAAAGACGCCTATATTTGGGTGGCGGATTACAACAAAGCAGTTACATATCTTGGCTCTTACGACCTTTGGCAGCACACAAAAAAAGGCAGCTGCAACGGCATAAGCAGCAAATATGTGGATGAAAATATTTGGTTTGTAAAAGATTAAAAAAACGCGGTGCAATCTTGCGCCTTAAAAAGAAAGGTGAAAAAACGCAATGAAAAAAGTAATAAGAGCGGCAATTGCAATTTTGCTTGCGTTGATAACGGCAGCGGCGATGCCGTTTACAACAATAGCGGCAAGCTCAACATCGGCATACACCGGCCAAACCTACACACACGCATCAAGATTCAGCGGATACCAAATTTTTAACGGCATAGATGTTTCAAGCCATAACGGCGACATAGACTGGAAAAGAGTTAAGGCAAGCGGAATTGACTATGCAATTATTCGCCTTGGCTACACCGGCTATTCCCGTGAGCGCTTTTCGGCAAGATATGACACTGCCTTTGAATACAACATCAGCGGAGCAAGAGCCGCCGGGCTTCCCGTTGGAGTTTATTGGTATTCTCAGGCGGTAAACACAAGCGAGGCAAGGCAAGAGGCTCAAAAGCTGCTTGCAAAGCTGAGAAGTTACTCGATTGATTTGCCTGTTTTTTATGATTATGAATTTGCCGGAGTGGGCGACCGCGGCAGGCTTGATTATGCTTGGAGCAGCGGTGCGGTAAACAAAGCAACGCTTACGGCAAATGCAGAAGCGTTTTGCAATGAAATTCAAAGCGCAGGCTATGATGCAGGCGTTTATGCAAGCAAAAGCTTTTTGGAAAATCAAATAGACGGTGCCTCGCTCGGAAGAAAATACAACATTTGGCTTGCGCATTACAACAATCGAACTCCGTATAGCGGCAACTATTATATGTGGCAATATTCAAGCAAAGGCAGAGTAGGCGGAGTCGGCGGCAACACGGATTGCAATTTTACTTATCTGCCTAAGGGTGCATCGCTTACAGACAATCTTAAGGTTTCCGGCATAACAACTTCTGCAAGAGGAGATGCCGGCAAGCTTTTAAAAATAACCTGGGGCGCAATAAGCGGCGCAACAAAATATGAGATTTACGACACAACAAACGGCAAAAACGAATTAAAAGGCACAGCAAGCACAAACGAATTTACCTTTACCGATCTTAACCCTGCTTGGGAATATGACATTGTGGTGAGGGCATATTGCGGAAGAAAAACATACAGCAGCTTGCCGCACAGAATTTGCGCCGCACCTGCGCCGGTTCAAAATCTTGAGCTAACCGCAACGGGGCACAATTCAATCAAAGCAACTTGGGATTACGCCGTTTGCCACGGATATTACATTCAGTGGAGCACAGACCCAACCTTTAAGGACAAAAGCAAAACAAACTATGCTTGGATAAGCGGAACATACAACACCGAATACAGCATATCCACACACGATGCGGCAAACAAATATTATGTGCGTGTGCGTGCCTGGAAATATTTTCAAGAAGGCAGCGTTTACAGCGATTTCTGCGAGCCGGCTCAAATTGAAGGGCTTGTGGCACCGGGCGAATTTGCCGTAACCGGCAGAGGGGACGGCGGCAGAGCACTTTGGCTTGATTGGGCGGATGTTGGCGGCGCAACGGAATATGATGTTTACGATGTTACAAACGGCGCAAGCGAGCTTAAAGGCACAAGCGAAACAAGCGATTTCACTTTTACGGATCTTAATCCCGCTTGGGAATATGACATAAAAGTTGTTGCCAAAAATGTATTTGAAAATGTGGAAAGCATCTACCGAGTTTGTGCGGCAACGCCCGTTGTGGAAAACTTTAAAGCAAGCACAACGGGGGCAAACGTCATCAAAGCAACTTGGGATTACGCCGTTTGCCACGGATATTATATTCAGTGGAGCACAGATCCCACCTTTACAGATAAGAGCCAAATAAACGGCGCATGGATCAACAACACATTCACAACAAGCTTTGAAATAAGCACCGATAAACCGGCAAGCGAATACTATGTTCGCATACGCAGCTGGAAATATTACCAAGGCAGCAAAATATTCAGCGATTTCTGCGAACCGGCATCAACGATGTGTTAAAATAAACAAGTTTGATTGGTAAAAGCTTTGAATGTTGTTAACTTTTTGTGGCTTTTAATTTGTAAAAAGCAGTTAAAAACCTGTCATTTTTTCAATATTGACTTAAAATGTTAAAAAAATGTATGATAATTTTGAATAAGTTATTGAAATTTTGTTAAATATGTGGTACAGTATAAAGGCAGTATACAATTGATAGTTGCGGTATCATATTACACTGCCGGTTGCTATTTCGGCAACTGTAGCTGCCGGTAGCTAACGGCAAGCAAACGAAGCATGCAACCTGATAATCACGGGCGGCTGTTTCAGAAAACAGGCATCATTTTGATGGCCTGTTTTTTTCTGCCCTTTTTCAGCATTTGCTTTTCAGAATAAAATAAACCGCAGCATAAATGTTAAGATTTTGAATTGCCGCCTTTTTGTTTGTAACGAAGGCTGCTTTGCCGGCATTTATTTTATCGGTGTAAAGCATCGGCGGAGCAAGCTGAAGTTAATTTGCGGTGTAAAAGGAATTTGAATATGTTAATAATTGCAAGTTTGTTGATCCTCGGCACGGTTGCTGCGGCAATATGCCTGTATCATTATATAGGTATGCCTAAATGCATCGGTGAAAAGAAATATAAATATAAAACGAAAAAGATATCTGTAACTTACGGCAATATTTGCCTTTACGGCAAGGCTCTTGTGCCGATTTCAAATAAAGGAAAAAAATTCAAAACCGTAATTTACGCTCACGGCGCACTGAGCAGTCATAAAACGGATATTTCAACTCTTAAAAGCCTTGCTAAAAGCGGTGTGGCTTGCTACACTTTTGATTTTTACGGCTGGACCTCAAAAAGCACAGGACCAAAGGGTGCAAAGTGGTTTAAGAATACACCGATAAGCAATACTGAAGCATATGCAAAAATGGCTCTTTTGCAGGTTAATGATTTAAATGCAGTGATAGAAAAAGTTAAAAGCTTTGATTTTGTTGATGCCGATAATGTTTATTTGCTCGGCAGCAGCATGGGCTCTGCAACTGCGGCAGCCTGTGCTGCAAATTGCAAAGGCCGGGTTAAGGGGTTGGTGCTTCAATATCCCGCAATGTTTCTTAATGAGCAGGCTTATGAAACCGGCGCAAAATACAATGTCGGGCGCTATTGCGGCCCTGTTTTGATTTTGCAGGGCGGCAGGGATAAGCTTGTGCCCGTTGAGCAATCGGCAAGGCTTGCAGATTATTATAATTGTGAAAAAAAGCATTGCAAAATGATTGTTTATGATAATCAGCCTCATGTGTTCAGAGGCAAATATAAGGCAGTTGCCGCACGGAATATTTATGAATTTATAAACAGCTGTGCTTAAATGCAAAAAGCCGCCGGATTTGGAATTTCCAAAACCCGGCGGCTTTAATTTGTGTAATTATATTCGCTTTTTTGTTTGAATGCGTTGATTGCTTTGAATATGCGTTTTTTCTTTGCACGGCACGGTAATATTCTTTTGTGATAATTATGTTGCAAATTCGCTTTTTTAAAAGTAATTTAAGCATTGCTGTATTTAAATCGGCATCGGCGTTTTGGCAAGCATAGCAATCACGGCAACGGCAATCAAAAATGCTGCTATGGAAATTATTATAATTTGCTTTTTTTCAAGTCTTTTCTTTGCCGCCTTGCAAATAAGGAAAATGCACACCGTGCATGCCGCTGACGCACCTATTGAAATTCCAAGTGTTTTCCACAGCCACGAAAGTTCATATATCCATCTCATAAATTCACCTGCTTTTTGTTTCCTGTTTTGCCGTTATTTTAAAACAGCCTGTTTCAGTCTGTTTAAATCGTTTTCATCGGGGTGTGTCAGTGCCGTGTTGAAGTTCTCAATCAGCATATCAATGTTTGGAATGCAGTTTGGCTGCTGCTTCATTTTCTCATAGCGCTCCTTAACTGATTGCGGCATTTTCCCTTGGCACATAAATTCACCGATTACCTTGTTGCTTGAATCTATGTTCTGCTTAATGTTGCCGAGGATTTTTTTATAATAATCTTCGCTTGCACCGAAACCTGCTGTTCCAAACAAAAATATATTTTTATTTTTCAGCCTTTTAAGCAGCTTAAGCGTTTTTTCGTCTGCTGTGCCTTTATCGGTCCAAAAACCCAAATACACGGTTTTGGATTGCGGTTCAACCGCATCTGCTTCGCCGAAATAATCGCAGCCGTTTTTAGGCAGCGCCTCTTTTATTGCGTTTGCAAGTTCTTTTGTGTTGCCTGTTAAGCTGCTGAATATAATCGAATATCTTTCTTTTTCCATTTTTTCGCCTCATTTATTTGCCGGAATTTATATAATCTCGGTTAGTTGCCGTGCGGCTTTTTTGCAAAACTATTCAGTAAACCGTTTTAATAATGAAATTTCCCATCTCGTCTATAACATCCTCTGCCTGCGGAAAAACTCCGGTGGCATTTATATAGCCGTGCCCCAAACCGTTGTAAACAACCATCTTAACATCAGTGCCGGCATCTGCCAGTTTATGTGCCCATGCAAAAGCATCTTTGCTTAAATAGTCAAGCGAGCCTGCGGAAATAAAGGTTGGTGTGTTGTTTTTTACGCCGAATGAATAAGGGTTGTTAAGCGGATCGGGATGCAATATTCCTATCTTTTTTATGTTGCAGTTTGAAAGCATTTCCATTTGGCGCACAACACCCTTTGAAAGCGCTTTTTGTGTTGGCTCGTATTTGAAATCGGAAATTCCTTTTTTATAATATTTGTCTTCAACGGAAAACATATTCAATGAGGGATAAAGCAAAAGCTGCCCTCTGATCATATCGGATTTGCCAAAGTTGTTGGTGCACGCTTGCGCAAGGTTTCCGCCGGCACTGTCGCCGCAAACAAAGATTTTGCTTTTGTTGATGCCATATTCAAAATTGTTTTTATATATGTGCAGCAGCACATCAAAGCAATCATTATACAGCGTGGGATATTTGTTTTCTGGCAGCAGTCGGTAATCAATGCTTATAATTTTAAAGCCGAATTTGGATGCAAGCATTTTGCAGAATTCATCGTAAGGCTCAAGTGCGCCGCCGATAAATGCGCCGCCGTGCATAAAAACAAGGCAAATATCGTTTGCGTCTGTTGTGCGCTTATAAATTCTTATAGGGATTTTATATCCGTCTCGAGCAGTTGCCGTGCCGTTATTCAAAACTACATCATCAATATGGCAGTTTGCATATGCCGATTTTGCAAAGCTTTTTCTCAGTGAAGAAAGATTTTTTTCGTTTACAGACGGCTTTATGAATTTAAAAGCAAAATCGGGAACAAACCTAAGCAGTTTTGCTGTTTTGCCGATAGGTCCGCCAAGCATTCTTGGGTCAATTCCCGTTTTTGAAACCGCATCCGGTGCGAATTTAACAGTGTATTCCAAATTACCTTCGTGTTCAATATATGCATTGCTTTTTAAACTTCGCAAAAAATCATCGCTGTACCATTTATTGTCCCAACTTTTTTTCATGGAGATTCCGTGCCCTTTGCATGAAAATATATAAAAATACGCCTTATCGCAAACGAATAAGGCGTATGCTTAGCTTCTTACATTCAAAATTACGCCTGTGGCCGATTTTGAAACAGAGATTACATGGTAAAATGTTTGCCTGCTTTATCCACTTGCGTTCTCATTATATACAAAATACTTGCGGCAGTCAAATATCTAAATACAGTTGTAACAACTTTGAATTTAAAAGCGAAACATTTATTCTTTTAAATGTTTCAATGGCAAAGACGGTTTTGAATATTCTTTGCCTTTAAAACAAAAGCTGAAGTCCCATTGAAATAACCCACATATATGCGCAGGTTTTCGGTATCATCAGTAAACCTACCTTGGGTGCTTTTTTGCTGAATAATGTAACGGGAAGATAGCAGCCGAAAGAAATTATGATTGCAGCCACCATTCTGCCCATATGATAATCGTGCGCATTTCCGGAAATTGCATAAAGAATGATTACTCCGATTCCGGTAACTGCAAAAACAGCATTTCTGATAATTGATAATTTCATGTTTCCTTCATCGGAGCACCAATTGTTTTGCGGAAGCACGCAGATAACCATTCTGATTATTGCAGAAATCCAAATCATTGCTTCAACGGCAACCGGAGCAGTAAGCTCAGAAAAGGTAAGTTTCCAAATGTATAACAATATAATGTAAAATGCGGTCATTGTGATGGAAGAAACCTGCAAACCTATGCCAAGCTGCCTTTTTATCTTTTCGTTGCTGCCTTTTGCCGCTCTGATAATTCGCGGCACCAAATGAAATGCATCGCCGCCGCAAAGGGTTAATGTTAATACTCCGTAAAGCACAAATAATGCATTTCCTTTTGAAAAAGCAAAAAACAGCATTCCTGCAACCAAATCAAAAATCAAATATGCCGCATCAAACACGGCTTCCATAATATCCGGAACCTGAGGTTTATATTTATTTTCTTTCATTATTCTTTCTCCTTATTTATCAATTTGCTGTAGCAAAAATAGTTTTTTATAAAAAGAACGCCTGCCAATGCCTGAGCACAGCCCAGCCCGGAATAGAAAAAAAGCAATGAATATATCCGGAAAAATTCCAAGTGCCCTGAAGCCGATGCCGGAGCCCATCATGCAAGCCATTATAAGATATGCCTTTAAATCAAAGAAATGCCAAAACGGGCGATGGCTTTCATATTCCATAATTCTTTTTGTGTGTTTGTTGCTCATTTTCCGAAACATTAAGCCAAACAGGCAAAAAAACAACTGCGGAAAGCAAGTATAAATACCATTTTCGGTTTATCTCCAAATATGACAAAACTCCGAGCCTTGCAACATTAAATCCTGCAATAAGCCAAACAATCCCGGCAATTATCAAAAGAGTTCTTTTTTTACATAAAATATTTTTTTCATCAACTTACTCCGTATGATTTTTTAAATAATCATCTGCATTGGCGCATATTTTGCTGAATATTGCAACGCAGGCGTGCTTTTCCTCTTCTGTAAGGCCGCTTAAAATGTGCTTTGCAAATTCCTTTTGCGCTTTAAGCCCGTCATTCAAAACGGGAATTGAGGCATCCAACAAAATTATTTCAATGTGCTTTTTATTGTCGGCACTTTGAATTCTTTTTATAAATCCTTTCTCTTCCAGCTTTTTAAGTGATGTGGAAACGTGCGATTTTGTGGATTTGCGCACCTTAACAATTTCTGCGGCCGTGTTGTGCTGCGGGCTGTTGTGCAAAAACATAAGAATGTCATATTCCATTTGAGTCAGCTTATATTTTTCGCAAACACCCTTTGCAAGTAATTCATAGCAATCCGTTATCGTTTTGTGTTTATCCCAAAAAAACATTTGTTTTCCCTTCTTTATCGTTCTATTTAGAACATTATACATTCGGCAAACGAGATTGTCAATCCGCAAAATAATTTGTTAAAAAACAGTTTTTATATTTGAAAAAATAAAGAATTCTTTCGGCGGATGCTTTAAAATGATTATAAATAAAAATAAAAGGCAGTTTGTCGGGTAATCCGGCAAATTGCCTTTTGCTTAAAGCGATAGTAAATTGTGCGGCTCTCGGCGTTTTGCCGCCTGCCGCTTTGTTCTTTTATTTACGAAAGAGTGCACTTATATGGCAAGCAAATTTTTTATTGCTTCCATATAAATTTCAACAGCTTCTTCCATTTCCGAAATTAAAATAAATTCATCTGCGCCGTGAATGCGGTAGTCTGTGCCGGGCTTCTCGGGGCCGAATGCAATAATGTTTTTCAGTGTTTTGGCATATGTGCCGCCGCCTATTACCATCGGCTTGTGCTCTGTGTCTCCCGTAACATCTGTGTAGGCTTTGCAAAGCGCTTTAACAAGCGGCGATTCTCTTGGGAAAAACAGCGGATTTCCTATTTCCTCCGTTTCAATACGCCCGTTTTCGTCCTCCAAATTGCCGTCAACAAATTTTAAAATATCCTCTTTTCCAAAGGTAACAGGCACACGAATATCAATTGTGCAGCTTATAACGCCGTTTTCTGTTTTAACAATTCCGTTGCATAGTGTTAGCTCGCCGAATTCATCGCTGATTTTAAGGCCTATTCCGGCGCCATTGCAGGCTGTTCCTATATGGCTGTTGTAAAATTTAACAAAATCGTCTTCAAAGCCTGCTTTCGCAAGGCATTCCATAGTGACGCCGGCAGCATTTATGCCAAGAGTGGGTGTGCTTGCGTGCGCAGGTACGCCTTTTGCATAAATTGTGATTTCGTTTTCTTTTTCGGAAACCTTGTATTGCTGCAATCCTGTTTTGGAAAGCTCAGATTCAAGCTTTTCTTTAAGATCTGCTTCAAAGGGGATAACGGTGGTGCATGTGTCGCAAACTGCGTTTGAAACAAAGCCGCCATTCATAGAGATGATTTTTGTGCTTTTGGAATAAGCCGTCATAGCCATGTGGCCTTTTTCTCCGTGAATGCAGGGAAAATCGGCATCCGGCGTAAAGCCGCATGAAAGCTCCTCGTCAACCTTGTTGTAGTGCCCCATGCATTTTGAGCCTGTTTCCTCGTTGCAGCCCATAATCAAACGAACTCTTTTGTTTAGCTTTGCACCCGAATCACGAAGAAATTTCATTGCATAAAGCGCTTCAATCACGGGACCTTTGTCGTCTGTTGTGCCTCGGCCGTAAACACAGTTGCCTTTACGGGTCAGCTTAAACGGATCACGGCTCCAATCGCCGCCTGCCGGCACAATGTCAAGGTGGGCGGCAATTCCTATAATTTCCTTGCCCTCTCCCATTTCGGCATAGCCGCAGTAATTATCAAGATTAACGGTTTTAAACCCAAGTTTTTTTGCAATGCCAAGGCCTGTTTCAAGCGCTTTTGCCGGTCCGTCGCCAAAGGGCTTGCCTGCAGTTGCCGTGCCGAGTTGCGAATCAATTGCAACAAGCTTGCCAAGATTTTCAAGCATTTCTTCGCTTGATTTATGAATTTCTTCTTTTATGTTCATTTTTATTCCTTTGCTTTTGCAGCAGCCGAATTTCAAAAATTGAAAATTCGGCAGTATTATATATATTGTTTCATTACCGCTTGCTTAAAGAGGCGTTGTATGCGGCTCTTGCGGCTTTGGCAAGCTGATCCGAACAAGATGTTTGGCGGCTTCCGCAGGTAACTCCGCTTAATTTCTTTTCAATGTAATCAACCGTGCTTCCTTCAAGCAATAGTGAAATTGCCTTAAGATTTCCGTTGCAGCCTCCGGTGAATTTAATATTGTGAACAACATTTCCGTCTAAATCCATGCTGATGATTTTTGAGCAGGTGCCGGATGTTAAATAATCATAGTGAAACATATTTTAAACCTCCGCTAATTTGTTTTGGTTAAATTCTTTGATAAAAACTCTGTTAAAATAATTTTTTGGCTTTGCAATTATCTATGCCGATTATATCAAACAAAAGCATAATTGTAAACAGCAACAGTCTTTGCATATAGATAACAGTAAAAAAGCCGGCGAATTTTCGCCGGTTGAGATTTGTTGAATTATGAATCTTGCTTTTTTGTAATTAAATTGCTTTGGGTGTATTGTGTTTGATTTGAAAGCGTCGGTATGTTCAAACTGCCGCTTGTTAAAAACAAGAAATCAGTTTTGAAGATATAAGTTTAATAGGCTATGATAAAGTTAATCAAGATAATTACACGGCAAGATGCTTGTATTTGCCGTGAGAGGACAAATATGTGGAGTGATTGTCAGCAAAAGCTTTAATCACGCAATTTGTTTTGACAAGGGGTGATTTGACAAGTTTTAATTTCTGCTTTGACGGAATGAAAGGCATATAATCGAAGTTGATTATGCCAAAACGAATAATTTGCAAAAATCAAACAGCAGTTTGTATATTAAAACTTTTTTACGGATATGTTGATAATACATATAGAAAAGGCGGCGAGTCTGCAGACGGACAAAACTCGGGTAATCCCGAATCTGAACAGGCTTGGACTCCGAAAGATAAAGAATCAAAAAGATTTTTACGCAACCCGGAGAAATTAAAATAACATTTTAATTTTCATAAAAACTATTTATAATAGATTTTATTGAATCACCGTTCTACTACTCAAAAATTGCCATACAGCAGTGCACCGGTTTTTGTATTATATTATTACAACATAATAAAAAGTCCAAAGCAGATTTATCCGCTTTGGACTTTTTGGTACGCCGGAAGGGATTCGAACCCCCGACCTTCTGGTTCGTAGCCAGACACTCTATCCAACTGAGCTACCGGCGCAAATGCATCACATATTTAATGCTTGAATAATATAACACATTCAAAATAAAAATGCAAGTGCTTTTTTGCATTATATGTGAAATTTTCTTGAAGAGGGCAACAGTTTTGGCGTTAAGTCTGGTTTTGAGTCTTATTAAACCGAGTGATAAAGTTTATTTGCAGTTGCTTTGGCTTTTGATAAACTCATCAAGTATATCAGCGGCTGTTTTACAAAGCTCGGAGCAAGGGCGCTTTTTGTAATATTCCCGGGTTCTTGCATCCGGAGTCGGCGCAGGGCGCACATTTTTATCAAGTCCAAGCAAAACACGGCAGATGATTGAGCCGTTTTCGGCTTCAAATTTTTTTGCAACCTCTTGCACCATTGCATAAACCTCTGCTCTGCCGCAGCCGCCGTAAAGGTTTGAAATAACATATGTCATCCCGGAAACGGTGCCGCACACCTCTCGCATTCTGCCGATGCCGCCGCCAAACCCGATTGTTTGCCTGGCAACCAAATCTTCATTTAAGCCCATTTCATCGCAAAAGGCAAGAGCCACGGATTGCGAGCAGTTTTTTCCGCTTTCAAAGTATTTTTTTGCAATTTCACCTTTTGTCATTGCTGCACACCCTCGGATACTGAAAACTTTGCGGTTAAATGCACATCCGCATTAACATTAACTGTGTATTTGCTGCCGGATGCAACAAGCTCACCCGTTGCATTGTCAAACCAACCGTCAAATTTATATCCGGCATCGGCTGTTGCGGTAAGAGTTACTTTTTTGCCTTTTTCATAGTTGCCGTCGCCGGTAACGGAGCCGTTGCCGTCAACATCAATATAAACATTATATTTAGCAAGCTTTGTTGTGGTTTCTTTTTCGGTTTGCTTTTCTGTTGTTTGCTCTGTTGTTGTTTCTTTTTCGGTTGTTGTGGTATGCTGCTTTGTGGAAGAATGCTTTGCCGTTGATGTTTCGCTTGTTTGTGAAACAGAACTTGACGGAGCAGCAGTGGTTTCTTTGCCTTTGTTTAGAGAGGCGGAAACGATTATGCCAACTGTCATTGCAACCAAAATAACCGCAAGCACAATTATTATAATAATGTTGCGCTTGTTTTTGCTTTTTTCTTCATCATCATCTTCGTTGTTGCCGTCATGATGCGGAGGCTCACCCTGAGGTGAAACGCTTTCCACATCTTCAAGCTGAGATATGTTTGGGATGATTTTTGTGTTTTCGTTATCGTTTTCGGGATTGATTTCATTATCCTCATCAAAAAGAGGTGATCCGCAGTTTTCGCAAATATATCTGCCTTCAGCGTTATCAAAGCCGCAGTTTTTACATCTCATAATAAATTTCGTTGCCTTTCCGCTGCAAAGTATATGTTATTAAATGTTAAGGCCGGCTTATTTGCAGCTGAATAAGCCATGCACTTTGATTGTGTTTTTTGAAATTTAATATCGGGCATGAATATAATAATTTCATTGCCTGCCTTGCCGATATTTTGTATTTAAAGCAAGTATAACACAGAAAATTTGAAATAACAACACTATATGCGCTAAAGAAATGAGAATAATTTGGTCAATTTCCATTTTTGGTATTGACTTTTTGACGAATTTATAATAAATTTAGATAGTAGCAATTTAGTTATGCTTAGTTCGTACTGAAAGGGGTACCAAGTAATGAAGAAAACAATCAAAAAACTTCTTTGCGTTGTTCTCGTTGCTTCCTTCGTTTTTGCGCTTGCAGGCTGTGCAAAGATCGATTATGTAACAAACGGAACAATCAAAGCAATTAAAGAGGTTCAGGACGGCACTTATAAAAACGGCGGTGCAGATGCATCTGCCGAAGGAGATAAGCAGTCCGAAGTAACTATCGATGAATTCGTTCCCAATACTTATTGCGGAGTTGAATTCAAAACTGTTGAAGATGTTGTTAACTACTATGTAGAGTGCTATAACAATACAAAGTCTCAAACAGCTTCTTACACTGAAAACGGCGAAGCAAAAACATATTATGCTTTGCTTGGCGAAGAAAAACTTAAAATTGACTCTGTTCTTATCGAGGGCAAGGAAAACTCCGTTATTAACGGCATCGTTCCCGGCATCGTAGACAGCTTATTCCAGGCAGGCACATACGGCCTTCCGCCTTGCAACAACAGAGATCCCAAGCTTGATAACTCTAACGGCAGCGACACGGATCCCGGCGAATTCGATTTCAGAACATCATATTTCACTCCCGATGATTGCTTGGCTGCAAATGTTAAAGAGCAGGACGGTAAACTCGTTCTTACCATACTTCCCAAGGATGGCTCAATGTCAATGCGTGGTGTAGACTCTCAGGGTCGTTTCTTTGAGGTTCTCGGCGATATCGGCGCAACCGTTGATTCAATCTCTGCTCTTTCATGGGCAAGCGGCACAACCGAAGAAAACTGCAAGGTTCTCTATACCGGCGGTACAGGTGTAATCACAATTGATCCCGCAACAAAAACAATCACTGCAGCTGATTACCATATGGCTGTAAATGTTCAGGTTAACCATGCAAATGTTGCAGTTATTAAGGATAAGAGCGCAGAAGTTAAGATTTCTTATGATTTAACTTATCCTTCATCTGCAGAATACCTTAAAACAACTAAGGGTATTGTTCAAGCATAAATAGCGCATAACTAAAGTAAAACGGTTTTTAACGCCCCGTTGCAAATTGTTAATTTTGCAATGGGGCTTATTTTTTGTTGAATAATAATTATGCATATGTTATTATATTTTAAATGCAGGGTAGTCTTGCATATTAAAAAACAGGAGAATTAAATATGAGCGAAAAAATGCCCAATATGGATTATGATGCCGATGAAGTTATCGGCGATTTCAAATCAAAATTCAAATGGCCTAAAAAGGATGAGGTTGAAGTTATAGTAAAGCCCGAAAAGCTTGGAATTAAGCTTCTTATTTCGGCTTTACTCACAATTGTTTCAGGCGGAATTGCATATTATATTATGCTGCCCGCAATGAATTTTAAAGATACAAATCTTTATTCCTTTATAATTCTTATACTTGCTTTGTTTATGGTTTTCTTTGCAATTATCTGCAAGGCAAATAAAAAAATAGAGCGCAGGGAATATATTAAAAAGCGTTCAATTGTGCCGGTTGCAATTGCGCTTGTGCTTGCCGTTGTTATGCTTATCGGTTGGCTTTGCGGTGCCACGATTTTCAGAGCATCCTCTTACAGCAAAATGATGCCGATAACAGACAGCGATTTTTCAACGGACTTCAGTGAAATAGATATTGATTCCGTGCCGAGGGTTGATGAATCAAGAGCACTTACTCTTGCAGACCAGCAGCTTGGCTCACTTTCCGAGTATAAGAGCCAATATGTTGTGTCGGACACAACAACAATGGTAAATTATAACGGCAGACCCGTAAGGGTTGCTTACCTTGAATATGCAAATTTCTTTAAATGGGTAAACAACACTAAAAACGGTTTGCCGGCATATATGATTGTTGATCTTGTGTCTCAAAAGGTAACTGTTGTTAATTGCAACGAGCAATTCGGCGGCAGCATCAAATACAGCCCAACCGAGCTTTTCAATAAAAAGCTTATTCGCCACATAAGATTTCAATATCCCACTGCGCTTTTGGATACTCCCAATTTTGAAATAACCGATGACGGGCATCCTTATTGGGTAACTGCCGTGCTTGATAAAACGATCGGCCTTTTCGGCGGCACGGATGTTAAGGGTGTTGTTGTAACTGATGCAATCACGGGCGAAAGCGTTTACCACGATATAGACGAAGTTCGCTCAAGCGAAGCTCTTGAGTGGGTGGATGCCGTTTATTCTCCGGCACTTCTTTTGCAGCAATATAATTATTACGGCAAGTTGCAAAACGGCTTTTGGAATTCTATTTTCTTCCAAAACGATGTTAATGTTGCATCAGACGGCTATGGATATGTTGCAATGGATGATGATATTTGGGTATATACCGGTGTAACCTCGTCTGAGGGCGATACATCTAATTTCGGATTTATTCTCAGCAACAGGCGCACCAAGGAAACAAGATATTATCAAAACGGCGGTGCTATAGAGGCATCTGCACAGCAATCTGCTCAGGATGCCGTTCAAAACTATAAATATTATGCAACATTTCCCATTTTGCTTGATATAGACGGCAAGCCAACTTATTTCATGAGCCTTTATGGCGACAGTAACACGGTTAAGGGCTATGCACTTGTTAATCTTGACGATAAAACAATAGTAGGCACAGGATTGCTTGATGAAATGAAAAGTGATGCCAAGGCACTTAATGCAGCTGTTGAAAACTATGTTCAGGCAATGAAGGATAAGGGAAAAATAAGCAGTGATATAAATGTTGATGATTATCTTGTTGATGATAATTCTTCAAATCAGTCTCAGAGCACACCGCAGGCAAGTGATAATCAGCAAAGCAGCGAAAATGCAGAAAACGGAAAAATCACCGGCAAGGTTGAATCCGTTAAAACAAGCGTAAATGACGGCAATACTTATTATTATCTTGAAATAAACGGTAAGTATTATTATATCGCCGCTAAGGATTGCATGGATGTGTTGCTTGTTTCCGCCGGAGACACGGTTACGGTTACGGCAGGCGAGGAAAGCAACGGTGTGTTTGTTGCCGCAACGGATGTTCAAAGATAACAGATTTAATAAAATATAATCTTTATATTGATTTAAAGAGCAAAGGTTTTATGCCTTTGCTCTTTTTTTGTGCCCGTTTTTAACGGTGTGCGGTTGCAACAAAAAAATAACAGGCAAAACCAAACCGTGTTTGAGCCGAAAATATGCATAAATCACGCATAAAAAATTTTTTTTGAAATTTTTTTTGAAAAATATAGCGTTTTGAAGCTATATTTTTTTGTTTTCCGGGGTATTAGTGAGAGCAGTTTTTGCAATCAACAAAATTTGAAGGAGGAATTTATACGGCAAGAACGAAAAAAACAACAAAGGATGAAGTGCGCAAAGGCTTAAAGCGCCTTGCTTTCGGAGATATAAAGGATGCGGTGCTTCTTCTTTTTGCACAGGAGGGCGATGTGCTTTCCAGGCTCGGCGAGCTTGATCTTTACAATATCAGCGAAATCAAGAGACCTAAGGGCGGCGGAATGGAAATAAAGTTTTTCGACAGAATAAAAGCTCTTGAAAAGCTTTCCGAATTGGACGGCGGAGCTCCGAGTGAGCCGCTTGGCTTTTACCAAGCCCTTGAGGAAAGCGCAAAATGCATGAGCAAGCTGCGGGGAGACGATCCCATTGAATGATTTTGTTCCTTTTTCCGAAAAGCAGCTTGCCGCGCTGACTTGGTGGTGCAACGGCAGCCCGTGCAGAGATAAAAACGGCATTATTTGCGATGGTGCAGTTAGATCCGGAAAAACGCTTTGCATGAGCATATCGTTTGTAAGCTGGGCTTTTTATCGCTTCAGCGGTGCATCTTTTGCTTTTTGCGGAAAAACTGTTTCGTCTTTACGCAGAAATGTAATAACGCCCTTATTGCCGCTTCTTTCTTCTTTTGGATTTAATTGTGATTTTAAAATCAGCCGAAATTGCATTGAAATCGAAAAGGGAGGCGCAGTTAATCGGTTTTATCTTTTCGGCGGCAGGGATGAATCCTCTGCTTCTCTTATTCAGGGTATGACCCTGGGAGGCGTGCTGCTTGATGAGGTGGCGCTTATGCCGCGCTCTTTTGTAGAGCAGGCGCTGGCAAGATGCTCTCTTGAAAATTCAAAGTTTTGGTTTAATTGCAATCCCGAGCACCCGTTTCATTGGTTTTATAATGAATGGATAAAAAAGAAAGACCAAAAAAACATGCTTTATCTTCATTTTACCATGCAGGATAATCCGTCTCTTTCGCAAGCTGTTATAAACAGATACAAAAGCCTTTACAGCGGCGCTTTTTATGAGCGATTTATAGACGGGAAATGGGTGGCTGCCGATGGATTGGTATATCCGATGTTTAATGCAAATCGGCATATAGCCGAGGCCGGCGGCGAGTTTTCAAAATATTATTTATCATGCGATTACGGCACGGTTAATCCCTTTTCGCTCGGTTTGTGGGGAAAATGCGGCGATAAATGGTTCAGAATTGATGAGTATTATCATTCTGCCCGTGATGCCGGGGTGCAGCTTACCGATGAGGAATATTATGATAAGCTCTGCACTCTCGCCGGAGGCAGAAAAATTGAGGCGCTTATTATAGACCCCTCTGCCGCAAGCTTTGCGCAAACGGTTCGCCGCCACGGAAAATATAGGGTTATCAAAGCGCAAAATGATGTGCTTAAGGGGATAAATCTTGTTTGCCAAGCGTTGAAAAACGGCAGCATCTTTTTTTATCCGTGTTGTGCCGATGCCATTCGTGAATTTTCTGTTTACAGATGGGATAACGGTATTAAAAGAGATGCGCCGAAAAAAGAAAATGATCACGCAATGGACGATATTCGCTATTTTGTTTCAACCGTTCTAAACGGCAATAACGAGGGTGAATTTTGCTCATTTGCGGTTGAAAGGATGTGAGTTATTGGGGCTTTTCAGTAAAAAGAATTCAGCAGGCACAAAAATTTCTGCGGCTGCTGTGCAAACCGGCTCATTCACCAGGCACCCTTTTGGCAGGGTTGGTTTGTTTACTCCTATGGGCACGGGCGGGCGAGTATATGCATCGCTTCGTGAAAGTGTGCCGATTATCGATGCCGCCGTGCTTAAGATAATTCGCCTTGTAAACGATTTTAAGTTTGCAACGGGCGATGACGCTGTGGACAGAGATTTAAACGGCTTTTTTGAAAGCATAAATGTCGGCGGAAATCAAATCGGAATAGACGCATTTGTTTCTGCTTATTTATCTGATTTGCTCACCTATGGCAGTGCAGTCGGTGAAATGATTGCGGATGAAAACGGGTTTTACGCTCTTTATAACGGCGAACTGGAATCAATTGAGGTTAAGCGGGCCGCAAACGGATTTGATATTGAGTTTTACAACGGCAGCAATAAAATTGCCAGGCAGGATTTGATTCTTTTTACGGCGCTTAATCCCAAGCCCGGTGAAATTACGGGCACAAGCCTTTTAAGCGGTTTGCCTTTTATTGCCGATATTTTGCTTACAATTTATAACACCATCGGCGAGAATTGGGAGCACGCAGGCAATTTGAGATATGCCGTAACATATAAGCCTGGCGGCGACGGGGGAGATTCGGTTTCGGCTCAGGCAAGAGCAAAGCAAATTTGCTCTGCTTGGCAGGAGGCAATGAGCAGCAAGGATTCGGTTAAGGATTTTGTTGCCGTAGGCGATGTGAGCGTTAAAGTTATCGGAGCAGATAATAATGTGCTTTCAAGTGAAATTCCCGTGCGCCAGCTTACAGAGCAGATAATTGCCAAAACGGGCTTGCCTCCGTATATGCTCGGCCTTTCTTGGAGCACAACTGAAAGAATGAGCATTCAGCAGGCAGATATGCTTACCACGGAATTAAAATCATACAGAAAAGTCATCACGCCGGTGCTTATAAAAATTGCAAGGCAATATTTGGATTTAAAATCAATTTGGCTTCCCGTTAATGTTGAATGGGCAGATATCACCTTGCAGGATGAAACAGAGCACGCAAAGGCTCGCCTTTATAACGCACAGGCAGATAATGCGGCCGCACAAAATGCGGCAAATCATAAGGAGGTTTCCGATTGAGAGAAGGATTTATTGAAAAGGGCTACATGCCGGAGAAATCCGATTATGAAAAGATAAGAAAATTTACGCGCAGAGATTTCGGCAGGGATGAGCTTTATGTTTTTGAGGTTTCCCTTTGCAATAATGATGTGGACAGAGATAACGAAAAATTTTCCGTTTCTGCATTGAAAGAACTGGCAAAGCAATTTGTGGGCAAAACGGGAATAAAAAATCATTCAATGAGGGCAGAAGATCAAAGCGCAAGAATTTTTGATGCGTATGTTGAGCGTGTGCCCAGCAAAAAAACAGCAGACGGTGAAGATTTTTATGCGTTGCGGGCAAAGGCTTATATGGTGCGCAGCGCAGCCACCGATCAGCTTATAACGGATATTGATGCCGGCATTAAAAAGGAAGTATCCGTTTCTTGCAGTGCAGGCAAAAGAATTTGCTCTGTTTGCGGAAAAGATAAGAATGTTGAGTATTGCGGCCATGTTTCCGGCAAAACTTACGACGGTAAAAAGTGCTTCACCGTGCTTGACGGAATTACTGATGCTTATGAATTCAGCTTTGTTGCCGTTCCTGCTCAAAGAGAGGCAGGAGTTGAAAAATCATATGATGCTTCTTCAGAAAAGCACGATGTTGAAAAAATGCTTTCCGGCAGCGGCAGCATAACGCTTACAAGCAGCCAGGCAGATTCAATCAAAGCCATGATTTCCGGAATGAGCGATGATGCAGAGCTTGGCCGGGAATACAGAAAAAATATTATTAACGATCTTGTGCATTTGTGCGGCAAGGCGTTGCCGAATATGGATAAATCGGCTTTTGAAAGTGTTGCGCAGATTATGACTGCAAAGGAATTGTTTGCTTTTAAAAACGCTTTTGAAGGCAGTGCATCCGAAAAATCAATTCCAATGCCGCAGCTTGCTAAAAATCAATCGGGCAAGCGTACGGATCTTGGTAAATTTAAAATTTAGGAGGAAAAATCATGAATATCAATCATTATGCATACAACGGCATCGGTGAGCAGGTTGTAACCTTTAAAACAAGCAAGAGCCTTAAAAAAGGCGATCTCATTAAGCTTGACACGGGCGGCAGCGTTTCCCTTGCGGATGCGGACGGCGAATTTATCGGCGTTGTGCTTTCGGCAAACGAGGATTATGTGTCTGCCATCATCAAAGGCTTTGTTGAATTGCCGCTTTCAACAGCGGGCTCAATAGGCGGTGCAGGCTATCAATATATAGTTTCAAAAGGAAACGGCACAGTTTCCGGCGCAAGCACCGGCAAGCAATCTCATCTTGTTATTTATGTTCATTCAAACGAACTAAAAGCAGGAATCATTCTTTAATATGAAAACGGAGGTATTTAATTATGGCATTTGATAATATTAAACTTGATAAGGGCCTCTATTCCACAACAAAGGGCTTTACGGCTTCGCTTGAGGAAATAGACCCGTCTGATAACTATATCGGCACTGAACTTGAAGGGCTTGATGCTTATCAAAGGCAGCTCAAAAGATTTGATATTAAGGTTAGCGGCAAGGATTCTGATTGCGTTTCAAAATTCTTTCGCAGCACGGATTCAGCGGCGCTTTTCCCCGAATATATCAGCAGAGCGGTAACTCAGGGCATGGAGGAAAATGACGTTCTTTCAAAAATGGTTGCCACCACAACAATCATAGATTCGCTTGATTATCGCTCTGTTCAGCTCACAACAAGCGCAAAAGACAAGGAACTTGCCGCCGTGGGCGAGGGTGCATCTATTCCGGAAACGGAAATTAAAACAAGCGATAACCTCACAAGGCTTCACAAAAGAGGCAGAATGCTTGTGGCTTCGTATGAGGCGATAAAGTATCAAAAACTTGATCTTTTCACTTTGATTATGAAACAGCTCGGCTCCCATATTGCAACAAGCCAATATGTGGATGCCGTTGAAACGATACTTTACGGCAGCACAAACCTTATGGATGATAAGAAAACCCCGCTTTCATATGCAGATCTTGTGGAAATGTGGTTGGAGCTTTCGCCGTATAAAATGACCACGGTTGTTGCTGCAAGCAATGAATATAAAACAATTATGAATATGGCGGAGTTTAAAGACTCAAATGCAGGTCTCAATTTCCATGCAACGGGAAAACTGATGACTCCGCTCGGAGCAGATCTTCTTAAATATGATGATATGCCTGAGCAAAGCATTTTGGTGCTCGATAAGAATGCGGCCGTTGAAAAGGTGCAGGCAGGCGGTGTTGTAACGGAATACGATAAGCTTATTGACCGCCAGCTTGAAAGAGCTTCTATCACGGTAACAACGGGATTTTCTTTGATGGATCAAAATGCAACCCTCAGCTGCAGATTCGGGGGTTGATGATTTGCTTGATAAGCAGGAGATTATTGCCTGCATCAAAGAAATGGGCAGCTTTGAAAGCGGGTTTGAAAATAATTATGAAAAAATTATAGATTATGCCTGCAAAAGTGTTGAAGCAAGCATTTTGCCAACGCAGTTTGCCAATGCTGCCGAATTGATTTTTCTTGCGGCGGCAAAGGCTTATTATGCGATTTGCGTTTATGAGGAAGCAGACCTTGGGTTTGCTTCCTTCACCGCAGGCGATATAACGGTAAGCGGAATGGCAAGCAAAAGCGAGCGAGCCAAAGAAATCTATAAAATGGCGGTTCAAGGTGCTTCTGCATATTTAAAGGACGACGGATTTGCCTTTAAGGGGGTGTAGCCTTGGGCGTTTGTGAAACCGTGAAAAAAGGTTTGGCGAAAACGGGTAAAAGTGTTTATATTTCTCAAGGCGAATGGAATTCAACTCCGTTTTATGCGGTTGTGGCTCAAAAGTGGCGGAGTAATAAATCAAATTTTGAACCGTTTCAAACTCCCGTTGGTGAGGTTTGCCCGGATTATTTTACATATGTGGGGCCGTATGACCATGATATTTGTGCTCTGGATGAGAATGCAGTTTTGCATTATGGCAATGAAAAATTTATTTTCAAGAAAAAAGAGCAGGTTGTTGTGGGCGGCGAGGTTTGCTTTTATTGGGCCATCGTCCGCCGTGTTTATGAAACGGAGAATGAAATATGATTGAAGCAAAATCATTGGTTTCAAATCTTGTTGAAAGAATTAAGGCAGATGATTTTTTTCAAAACACTTCGGTTTGCCGGGCTTACGGCACGGAACTGAAGCCAACATGCCCGGCCGGGGCTGTAATTGTGTGCGGCACGGTAAGCGCCGATATTCAAAATGCGGCAATTGAGCAGGATATTAAGGCAGGCAGTGTAACTTTGTTTGCGGATATTTATGTGCCGTGGAATATGAAAAATTATGATATGCAGCAGGCTGTTGCAAGGATTTGCGCTGCTGCTTACTCTGATAATGCAGTGGGCGTTAAACTTAATGAGGCACGCTCACATAAAAAAGCGCAATGTATTATGCAGCGTGCGGAAATAACATATTCCGATGTGTTTGATTTAATTTGACGGGGCGGTGATTATAACGGAAAACCAAGAAAATATTGAATATCTCGGTGCCGAAGAACTGTCCGAATATTTAAGGCTTGATTCAATGCGTCATGATTATGTGCCGCAAAGCGAATAAAAAATGCCGCAGGCAAAAGCAAAATTGTTAAAAAGTCTGCGGCTGCCTTTACGGAAAGGAATGTGGTTGATTGAAACTGAAATACAAGAATTTTGAGTTTATTCAAAATCCTCAAAAGATAACGGTTAAAAAGTCCAAATCAGTCGGTTTAAAACCGTTGCCCGGCTTAGGAACAGAAACTCAGGAAATATGTGATGATGCCGCCGTTATAAAAATTTACGGCAGATTTTACGGAAAAGACGGTGATAAAGCAGTTAAAAAGCTTTATGCGCTTCAGGCACAAAAGCAGGCGGGCGCTTTGCTCTTGCCGGGAGGAGATTATTTCAACGCCTATTTCACATCTTTTGAGACAACAAGAAATGCTGCCGAAAATTATATATCCTATGAGGCGCAATTCACCGAATCGCAAATCGGAAAGAATTCATCTTTCGTTTGCAAATCAACTTTTGCGCAAAATGATGAAAACGCCTTTGAAATTGCGGCAAGGTGCGGCGTAAGCGTTGAAAAAATTATGAAGCTAAACAGCTTTAAAACACCTTTTGAAGTGCCGGCGGGAGCGAAGGTGATTATAAATTGACTTTTGAAATATATGATGCTGACGGTAAACTTGCGGCGGCAGACAAAATTTTGTCTTATGAGCTTGTTAGCGAGGTTTCTGCTGCATGTGACGGATTGCAGCTTAAATTCATTCCCTCCGACAAAATGATTAAAATAGGCAAAATAATTGCTCGCTGCGGTGATAAAACGGTGTTTTGCGGATTTTGCGATAAGCAAAAAAGCTCACTTACGGCAGAAGCGTATATCTATGTTTATGCCAGAAGCAGCGGCAGCGTTTTGGTTGATAATGAGGCGTTGCCGTGCGAATACAGGCATCCGTCCGCAAGGCAGCTTTGGCTTTGCTGCGCAAAACCATTTGGAATAGAATTTAATTTGCCTGAAATTTACTCGGAAGGCTCCTATGCCGTTCAAAAGGGCAAAAGCTACTACGGGGTGATAAATGATTTTATGCTTTATACATACGGTTCGGGAGTTTATGTTTCGCCTGAAAACAAACTTTGTGCGTTTGAAAAGGGCGGAAAAGCAATTTGCATAGATGGCAGCAAAATTATTTCTGCCTGTGTGGTTTACGACAGAAGCAATGTTATAAGCCGTGTGGATTATAAAATAAACCCTGCCGATAAATATGTTTATCATCTTGAAAGCAAATTTGCCGCAGCAAACTCAATAAAACGCAGACGGCTTGTTAATCTTTCTGCGCTGCCTCCGTGGCAGCGTGATAAAAAGTGTGCTCAAATGCTAAAAAACTCAGAAAAATCTTTTTGCACGGTGCAGGTTAAGTTTTGCGGAGATGCGGATTTAAAGCTTGCACAGCGTGTTATTTTGCCGTTTGGCGGTTTTGAAAGCAAAGTATACACCGTTTCAAAGATTATCAGATCAAAAAACGCAGGCGGTGCAATAACCACGGTCAGCTTTGCTTTGGAAAGGGAAGAATGGTATGTGAATTATGTGGCTGAACAAAAATTATAATTCCGCTTCGGAAAGCTATGCGGAAAAAGGCACGGTAACAATCGGCGGCACTCAAAACTTGGATGCGGGCGAGGGCGCAAGAAACGCAGAGGTTTTTGCACCGTACGGATATTCTTTTTGCGCTCCTGCCGGCGAAGAGGTTTTGATAGTCGGCAGCCCGTTCGGCGGTGCCGTTGCCGGAACTAAATGCACGCAAGCAAATTTAAAAAACGGTGAGATTAAAATTTGCGCTCTTTCGGGTGCATATATTTTGCTGCGTGCAGATGGCAGTGTTGTTATAAACGGCACTGTTATAGGCAAAAACGGCAAAATCACCGAGCCGATCGGAAAGGCGGTATCTTATGATAAATAAGTGCTTAACGCTTGGGGAAACGGCAAACGCTTTAACGGATGCAAAAAGAATTCTGAATTCAAAAAAAGGCCTGTTTTATCCCGATTCGGATTATGGTGTTGCATCATATCCGCTTGACGAAAGCGAAGCAGCCTGCCTCGCTTCAGAGGCGTTGAAGCAGGCGGATGGGGTGTTGGTTGTTGCTGCCGAAAAGAATAAAAACAAATATGAAATAACGCTAATGATATGCGGAGAGGAAAGGACGGTGAGTGTTGAATTTTGAGTTTAACATATAATCAAATTTTAAACGAAATGAGAAAAGCTTTTTACGATGAATGCGGAGAAAATATTAAGAATTATTCTGAAACGGATATGAAATTCAAAGCCGTTGCAAGTGAAATCTATTCAGTTGCGGCAAATGCGGATTTTGTGTTGCGCCAAGCATTTATTAAAACCGCAAGCGGAAAGTATCTTGATATGCATGCGGAAATGCGCGGGCTGAAAAGAAAAGAAGGTACAAAAGCGCACGGCGTTTTAACTTTCTTCGTTTCTCCCGATTTAAACAGGGAGGTTGATATTCCGGCAGGCACGGTTTGCTCGGATAAGGATAATCCTCTTGTGCAGTTTAAAACGCTTAAAAGCGCTGTGTGCCCTGCAGATAAAAGCAGCATTGATGTTGAATGCGAAGCACTTGCAAACGGTGCGGAATTTAATTGCGATAAAAACAGAATCAGCGTTATGGTTAATCCGCCGGATTATGTTTTGGCGGTTACAAATTCTTCTGCTGTTAACGGCGGCGGAGATGAAGAAAGTGATGAGTCTCTCAGAAGCAGAATTTTGCAATCATATTCATGCAGGTTTAATTTTGTTACCGAGGATGCGTATAAGCAGCTTGCAATGCGTGCAGACGGCGTGCTTGATGCCGCATTTTCTTATGATTATAACAATTCATTTATGCAGGTGTGCCTTAAAGTTGCCGGCGATAAGCTGCCGCCAAGCATTTCAATCACTCTTGGCAATCTGCTTTGGGAATATAAATATGCCGGCGTCAAATACGGCTATTGTGCCGCAACGGCGCAAAAATTTTCGGCATTTGCGGCAATCAAGGTGTCCGCCGGCGCCGATAAGGCAGCTATAAAAGCTGCGGCAGAGGAAAAAATCAAGCAGCTTTGTTCTGCATCTAAAATAGGACAAAGTCTTTCTTCAACGGCTCTTGTGCTCGGTTTATCTGCAATAGAAGGCATTGAATATGCAGAGGTTTCTCTTACTCCGTCTGTTGCAGGGGTAGTTGTTTGTGATTCGTTAAGTTATCTTTCTCTTGAAAATGCGGAGGCTGATGTGTATGAATGATATTTTTGAAAGGTTAAAAAAGCTTTGCGAAAATGCCAATATGCCCGTGCCTGAAAAAAGCACGGAAGCGGCAGAGATGAAAGGCTATGCCGCCGGAATGCGGCTTGTTTGCGATTTGCTTGATAAGGGGCTTGCAAATTTGTTTGTGCAAACCTGCGATGCATCCGGACTTTCCGAATATTGCTCGCTTCTTTCAATTTCTCCCGGTGAAACGGAAGAAAACACTCGAAAAGCCGTAATTCAGCAATTGTCTGCTTATCCGGAGCATGAAACAAGAGAACAATTTATGAAGGCATTTAACAACGTTGGCGGTATTTGGGAACTTGCGGATTTGCAGGTGGTTATGTTTGGCTTATCTGTTATAACTCAGCAAAACCTTGCAGACATGGCGGCTTTTCTGAAACGCCATTACCCGCTTGTTTCGGTTAATCCTTTTAAAACTTATCCCATTAAATGCAGTGTGCTTGATGATATGGCAATGCCATGGTATATAAGAGACGGATTTGAGTTTCGATTCTTTGTGTGGGACGGAATTTCCGAATAACAACCTCGGCGGCTGCAGCCGTGTTTAAATTTTGCAGCAGAAAGGTTTGGTTAATATGAGTTCATCAAATAAAACTGCCAATTTGCAGTTGAACAGTTGGATAGGCACAGACAGGCCTATGATGGCAGATTATAACAGCGATAATGAAAAAATAGATGCAGCTTTCGGCGAACACACGGGAAATATGCAAATTCATCTTTCTCAGGATGACAGAGCAAGGCTTGAAATGCCGATATATACCGGTGTTTATTTCGGCGACGGTGCAGTGGAAAAAACAATTGCCACAGGGTGCCCGTTTGATGTTTGCTATGCGCTTGTGTTTCCGATGTCTTGCGCTGCGGTTATAACAAAGTTTGACACAAAAAGCTGCACTCATTATTTTGCTGCCGCTTCAAAGGCCGGCAGCAGCATAGGCCTGCAGCTTTCAGGCTCGGATTTGGTTGTTAAGCAATCCACATCTGCGGCTGTGGCAAACGAATTTGCAGCTCTAAACGCAAGGGGAACAAGCTATTTTTATATTCTTTTCAGGCAGTCCTGCAAGCAAGCATAAAAGCGTTGAAATGCTGCATAATATTCCGCAGGATAATTCCTGCGGTTTTTTCTTTTTGGCAAGATCGTGCGGTAAATTAAATTCTTTACTTTGGGCGAGCATTATATTATAATTAGGTTGCTCGGCTGAGCGGATAATTCTTTGGCTGAAAGGATGCTTGGATATGATACTTGCAATTGATGTTGGAAACACGAATATAGTGCTTGGCGTTTGGAACGGCGATGAGCTTGTTTGTTGCGGCAGGCTTTCAACAAATGTTATGGAAACCGAAATAGAATATTCAATGAAGCTGAAAACATTTCTTGATATAAACGGCGTTAAAGATATTGAGGGCGGCATAATTTCAAGCGTTGTTCCCGCTCTTGTGCGCACCCTAAAGAAAACGGTTATGCTTGTGTGCGGCAAAGAGCCAATTGTTGTGGGACCCGGCGTTAAAACAGGGCTTAATATAAAAATAGACAATCCCGCAGAGCTTGGCGCCGATTTGGTGGTAGGCGATGTGGCGGTTATAAATAAATATCCGCTTCCCGCCGTGCTTTTTGATATCGGCACAGCCACAACGGCATCGGTTATTGATAAAAACGGCGCCCATCTCGGCGGTGCTATCATGTGCGGTGTTAAAACGGCGATAAACTCTCTTGCAAGCGGCACGGCTCAGTTGCCGCAAATTGATATTTCCGCCCCATCAAAAATGATTGGCGCAAACACAGTTGATGCCATGAAATGCGGTTCTGTTATAGGCACTGCTGCAATGATAGAGGGTATGGCCTCCCGTTTTGAGGAGGAACTCGGCGAAAAGTTAACGGTTGTTTTAACGGGCGGTCTTGCAAATGCCATTGCAAAAGAACTCAGAATTGATGCTTTTGTTGATGATGATTTGCTTTTGCAAGGATTAAAAATAATATATGAAAAGAATAAAAAATGAGTTATATAAATTTATAATAATTTAATTATTTTTGATTTATACGGCGATGCGTACACTGTGCGTGTCGCCGTTTTATATTATTAATATATAATTTATATTATTATAATTATTAAATGCGTGCTTTAACACTTTATTGTGTTAATTTATTAACAAAATTTGCTAATTTTTAATCTGTGTGATAAAATTGATTTGTATTTCATTATAGGAGGTCAATTAAGTGAAAGAAGAAAATAAAAAATATGCACAGGAGGCATTTGATATTGTCACCCACGCAGCAAAAAAAATCGGCTCCAGGCTTCCCGGCTCTGATAACGAAAAAAAGTATGCCGATTATATGGGCGATAAGCTCCGTGAAATCGGTATAGAGCCAAAGCAAGAGGAATTTGCACTTTCTCCCAGAGCATCAATCGGCGGCATTCCTTATGCAGGTTATGCAGGCATCATTTTAAGTGTGCTTTCATACTTTGCAATCAAGGTTGAAACACTTTGGTTTGGAATGGCGTTCTTCGGCGTTGCCGTTCTTATCTGGCTTGTTTGCAGCGTTTTCCTCTATAAAACATGGTTTGATATGTTTTTCAGGCAGGAAATTTCTCAAAATACATATGGCGAGCTTCTTCCTCCGGACGGTAAATATGATTACACAATTATTCTTTCCGGCCACACAGACACAAGCTGGACTTGGCGCCATTCAGAGCATTCATATAAATATAAAGATAAGCCTGCAATCGGAATGATTGCCACTTACGGCAAGGTTGGTTTCGGTGCGCTTTGTGTTTTCTTTATGATAGGTGTTTCAATCGCAATGGCTGTCATTTACGGCGGCTGCTATTTCGGCGCTTCATTTGCTTATAACGCCTTCTATTCGGAAGCTTTTGCCCGCTTAAATACAGCTATGCTGTTTATGCCTGCAATCACCGCTTTCGGCAGCTGCTTTGTTGTTATGTGGGCAGATCCTCACCCGCGCAATGCTTCTAGAGGTGCAATGGATAATGCAACAGGTTGCGCACTCAGCTATACCGTAACAAAATATTTTGCGGAAAATCCCGATAAAATGCCTAAGAACTGCCGTATAGTTGATTTTAACTGCGGCGCAGAAGAGGCCGGCCTCAGAGGCTCCATTGCTTTTGCCAAGGAGCATAAGAATGACGATCTTACAAAAAATGCTTGGAATATAAATATAGATTCCGTTGCCGATAAGGAATATTTTGAGGTTGTTATTAAAGACGATTGGCAGTTTACACGCTTTGATAAGGATCTTGAGCAGATGTTTAAGGATACCTTTAAAGAAGTGGGCGTTGAAAGCAAAACAAATTATTGCATTCACAATCCCGTTGGCGGTTGCGACAGTACTCCGCTTACGAAAGCCGGCATTAAATCCGTAACCTTTGCCGCACAAAATCCCGTTCTCACTTATTATTATCATACTTGGCGCGATATGCCCGAAAGATTTGATATGGAAACGGTTGGCGACGGCTTTGAGGTTGTGCTCGGCGTTATTGATAAGATTGCTGCTTTTCAGGAGAAAAACGGCTTTAACGGTCCCCAAAAATAATTGCGACTTTTGAGGATATAAACACATAAATTAAAATAATGCGCCTTGGAGCGCACTCGGTAAATAAAAATGCGGCTAAAGTACTTCTGACTTTGCCCGTTGCACCGTTAAAAGAATCTGCCAACATGCAAGTGTTGGCAGATTTTTGTTATTGCGCTGCAAAAAATAAGTTTGCTTAAACAATCATGTACTCAAAAATCAAAAAAATGGATCAAAGGCATGGCACAAGCGGTATGGCAGGTTGCTGCTTTTAATGCCATGTCAGCACAGTGTTTTGCTGTTTGCTTTGTTTTGTTAAGCAACTGTTCTTAGCCGAGTGTGTCCGGGGCATATTCTTTGATTTTTATTGTTGTTTTAAGCTGCGGCAGGTGATAAATTATCCTGCCGATGTTGATATATCGGCCGATTTGCTGTATAATCATTTGCGAAATGTAAATTCTGATATCAGAAAAGTGAGGAATTTTAATGAGGCTTCTTGTTGTGGACGGCAACAGTATTATGAACAGAGCGTTTTACGGTATTAAAGTGCTCACAACCAAAAGCGGAATATATACGAATGCCGTTTACGGCTTTTTGAATATTTTGCTTAAGTTAAAAGAAATGTCACAGGCAGAGGCAATTGCGGTTGCCTTTGATTTGCATGCGCCGACATTCCGCCACAGAATGTATGCGGAATATAAAGCGGGCCGTCATGAAATGCCTGCCGAGTTGCGCACACAAATGCCGATGATAAAAGAAATTTTAAAAAGCCTTGGAATAAAAACTCTTGAATGTGAGGGGTGGGAGGCTGATGATATTCTTGGCACTCTTGCTCAAAAATGCCGTGAAAGCGGCGATCTTTGCTTTATTGCAACAGGAGACCGGGATTCGCTTCAGCTTGCTCACGGCGGCGTAACGGTGCTTCTTGCCCACACAAAAGCAGGCAAGGCCGTAACGGATCCGTACGATGAGTCTGTTATAGCTGATGAATACGGAATAACTCCGCAAGAGCTTATTCAGGTTAAAGCGCTCCAGGGCGATTCAAGCGATAATATTCCGGGCGTTGCGGGAGTTGGAGCTAAAACCGCTCTTACCTTAATTCAAAATTATCACAATATTGATTATATTTACGATCATCTTGATGAGCTTGATATAAAACCCGGTGTGCGTGAAAAGCTGCGCCGTGATAAAGAAAAAGCATATCTTTCGCTTGATCTCGGCACTATCAGAACTAATGCGCCGGTTGATACAATTGTTTCGGATTATTTGCCGGGCAAAAAAAGTGAAAACTCGGCAAAACTTTTTGCAAAATATGAGCTTTTCAGCCTGATGGATAAGTTTGAGCTTAACATAAACGATGCTCATTCTGCACAACCCGAAAAGGCAAATCGCCATATTGTGAAAAAAGATTCAGATTATTCAAGCTTTGAATTTGCTGAAAAAGCATATTTTTATTGCGCTGTTGCAGATAATGAAATAACAGAATTTTATTTTGCAAACGGTGATGAAATAACGGTCTTTCACTCGTTTGATACAGAATATTCGGATTTTGTAAAATCATTTTTTGAAAGTGATGTTAAAAAATATTCATATAACACTAAGTATCTTCATCGCCTTGCGGCGCAGCTCGGAATATCTTGTAATAATGTTTGCGGCGATTTAATGCTTTCGGCTTATTTGTTGCGCCCGTCAGACAGTAATTATGATATTTCACATCTTTGTGCGGAATACGGCGTTTCCGTTCCGGAATATAAAAACGAACTCGGCTCGGATGATGAAAATGTTGTTAATGCCGCTGTGCTTGCGGATTTGTTTGAAAAAACAGATGAAAAGCTGCTTGATGCAAATCAAACGGATTTGCTTAAAAACATTGAATTACCGCTTGCAAGAGTGCTCGGCAAAATGGAAATTGCCGGTTTTGAAGTTGATAAAAGCGGAATAGAGCAGTTTTCGGATAAACTTTTTGCAAGAATCAAAGAGCTTACGGCACAAATTTATGAGTCTGCAGGGCACGAATTTAATATTAACTCGCCAAAGCAGCTTGGTGTTGTGCTGTTTGAAGAACTGATGATTCCGTGCAAAAAGAAAACGAAAAGCGGTTATTCCACCAAGGCGGAAATATTGGAGGAGCTTGCTCCCGAATATCCCATCGTTAAGCTTATTTTGGAATACAGAAGTCTGTCAAAGCTGAAATCAACTTATTGCGACGGTTTGTTGAAGGTTATAGCCGCAGACGGAAGAATTCACACATCATTCAATCAAGTGGAAACACGCACGGGCAGAATTTCTTCTCTTGAGCCGAATTTGCAAAACATCCCCATAAGAACGGAACTTGGCAAGGAAATGCGCCGCTTCTTTATTGCGGGAAACGGAAAACTATTGATTGATGCAGACTACAGCCAAATTGAACTTCGTGTGCTTGCCGCTCTTGCAAATGATGAAAATATGATTTCCGCTTTCAATAACGGCGAGGATATTCACCGCACAACGGCTGCACAGGTGTTTAATTTGCCGCAGGAAATGGTTACTCCTCTTTTGCGCTCCCGTGCAAAAGCTGTTAATTTCGGCATTGTTTACGGCATAGGTGCGTTCAGCCTTGCAAAGGATATCGGTGTTTCCGTTAAAGAAGCAAAAGATTATATAAACGGTTATCTAAATCACTTTTCGGGTGTGGCAGAATATATGAATAAAATGGTGGCAGATGCAAAGGAAAACGGCTATGCACAAACCTTGTTTAACCGCCGCCGTTATTTGCCGGAACTTGCATCGTCAAATCATATGATGCGTGCATTCGGCGAAAGAGTTGCAATGAATATGCCGATTCAAGGCACGGCGGCCGATATCATTAAGATTGCAATGATTCGTGTTGATAATCGCCTTGAAAAGGAAAATATGAAATCACGCCTTATTTTGCAGGTGCACGATGAACTTATAGTTGAGGCACCGCTTGAAGAGGCAGAAAAAGCTCTCAAAATAGTTACCGATGAAATGGAAAATGCCTGCAGCTTTAAGGTTAAGCTGCTTGCAGACGGAAAAATCGGCAAAACATGGTATGAGGCTCACTGAGATATACAAATAAAGAGAAAATAATGAAAATTGATTTTGAAATTAAAAGGTTAACAGAGAAATACACGGCGGATGTTGCAAAAATAGAAAATAAATGCTTTTCACGCCCGTGGAACGAAACCGCAATTTCCGCAGAGCTTGAAAATGAATTTTCACGCTTTTATATCGCCGTGTGCGGCGGCAGTGCAGTGGGTTATGTGGGAATATATGTTCTCACCGGAGAAGCAGATATAGTTCGTGTGGCGGTGTTGCCAGAATTCAGGGAAAACGGCATAGCCCGTGCCGTGCTGAAAAAGGCGCTTGATGAGGCTGATTGCGATGTTTTTCTTGATGTTCGCGAAAGTAATGCTCCCGCAATTGCACTTTATAAATCGCTTGGATTTTATGACACGGGTGTGCGTAAAAATTATTATTCAATGCCAACGGAAAATGCCGTTTTAATGAAAAGGGATAAACCCTGTGAAGGAGGCACGCAAAAGTGAAAATACTCGGAATTGAATCTTCTTGTGATGAAACAGCCGCCGCAGTTGTTGAAAACGGCAGAACGGTGCTTTCCAATGTGGTGGCAACCTCGCTTGATGAGCATAAGCTTTACGGCGGTGTTGTGCCCGAAATTGCTTCACGCCGCCATGCGGAATCAATAAGCGGTGTTGTGGCAGAGGCCCTTTCGCAGGCGAATTGCGCAATAGAGGATATTGATGCAATCGCCGTTACATATGCTCCGGGGCTTATAGGCGCATTGCTCGTCGGCGTGAATTTTGCAAAGGGGCTTTCGGCTGCATCGGGAAAGCCGCTTGTGCCCGTTCATCATCTTCGCTCGCACATTGCGGCAAATTATCTTACATCGCAACTTGAGCCTCCGTTTTTGTGCCTTGCTGTTAGCGGCGGCCATTCGCATATTGTGGCCGTAAACAGCTACACGGATTATAAAGTAATCGGTAAAACCCGTGATGACGCTGCAGGTGAAGCGCTTGATAAAGCGGGGCGCACAATGGGGCTGGAATATCCCGGCGGTATCAGTATTGATAAAATCAGCTCGCAGGGAAATCCAAACGCCTTTTCTTTTCCGCATCCCAAAATCGCAGATGCGCCTTACGATTTTTCGTTCAGCGGCCTGAAAACTTCTGTTATAAATACTGTTCATAATTCGGCTCAAAAAGGGGAAACTGTTAACACGGCAGATCTTGCGGCGTCTTTTCAAAAGGCCGTTGTTGATTGCCTCATAAACAATTTTGAAAAGGCGGCAAAGGATTTTGGCTATAAAAAAATCGTGCTTGCAGGCGGTGTTTCGGCAAATTCGCTTTTAAGAAGCGAAAGCAAAAAAATGTGCTTGCGAAACGGTTGGCAGCTTCAGGTGCCGCAGCTTAAATATTGCGGCGATAACGGCGCAATGGTTGCAGCGCAGGGATATTATGAATATCTGGCGGGAGTTAAAGCGCCTCTGTCATTGAATGCTTATGCAAATATGCCAATTGATAATGTAAATTTTTAGTTAAATTAGCAAGAATAACTATTGAATTTAGAATAAATGTTGATATAATAAATATTGGCGAAAAACGGCGGCGCGGCAAAAAGAGCCCGCTTGTGTATTTTGCCCTTAAACTGTAAATCATTTATTAAGGAGAATGAATATGGAAACAAATCTTACAAAAAATCCGTCACTCCTTGCTTGGCTTGATGAAAAGGTAGAACTTTTAAAGCCATCAAAGATCATGTGGATAGACGGCTCGGCAGAGCAAATTGCCGCTCTCAAAAAAGAAGCTGTTGAAACAGGGGAAATGATTAAGCTTAACGAAGATCTTCTTCCCGATTGCTATCTTCACAGAACAGCGGAAAACGATGTTGCCCGTGTTGAAGACAGAACTCTTATCTGCTCCAGAGAAGAAAAAGATGCAGGCCCCACAAACCATTGGATGGAGCCTTCAAAGGCATATAAAATGCTTTATGATATTGCAAGAGGCTCTTATCAGGGCAGAACAATGTATATCATTCCTTATTCAATGGGTCCGGTAGGCTCTCCGTTCTCAAAGATCGGTATTGAGATCACAGATTCTATCTATGTTGTTCTTAATATGAATATTATGACAAGAGTAGGCAAGAAGGTTCTTGATACTCTCGGTGATTCAAACGATTGGGTTCGCGGCATGCATTGCAAATGCAATGTTGATCCTGAAAACAGATGGATCTGCCAGTTCCCTGAAGATGATACTATCATTTCCGTTAATTCCGCATACGGCGGCAACGTACTTCTCGGTAAAAAGTGCTTTGCTCTTCGTATTGCTTCTTATCTCGGTAAAAAAGAAATGTGGCAGGCAGAGCATATGCTCATCCTCGGCCTTGAAAAGCCAAACGGCGAAATCAAATATATCTGTGCAGCTTTCCCAAGTGCTTGCGGCAAAACAAACCTTGCAATGCTTATTCCTCCGGAAGGCTACAAGAAAAAGGGCTATAAGATTTGGTGCGTAGGCGATGATATTGCTTGGATCAGAAAAGGTCCGGACGGTCGCCTCTATGCAATCAACCCCGAAAACGGCTTCTTCGGTGTTGCTCCCGGCACAAACGAAAAGTCAAACCCCAATGCTCTTGCAGCAACAAAGAAGGGCACAATTTTCACAAATGTTGCTCTTGATCTTGATAAAAACACAGTTTGGTGGGAAGGCCTCGATAAGAATCCTCCCGCAAATGCAATCGATTGGAAGGGCAATCCTTGGAACGGCCAAACTTCTGAAGAAAAGGGTGCTCATCCCAACTCAAGATTTACTGCTCCCGCAGTTAACTGCCCCTGCATCTCTTCTGAATTTGAAAATCCGCAGGGTGTTCCGATTTCAGCATTCGTATTCGGCGGCCGTCGTGCTAAGCTTACTCCGCTGGTATATCAGTCAAAGAACTGGAACCACGGTGTGTTTGTAGGTTCAATCATGGGCTCTGAAACAACAGCTGCAGCAACAGGTGCAGTTGGTGTAATTCGTCGTGATCCTATGGCTATGCTTCCGTTCTGCGGTTATAACATGGGCGATTATTGGAAACACTGGATCGAAATCGGCGAAACTCTTGATCCCGAAAAAGCTCCTAAGATCTTTAATGTTAACTGGTTCCGTAAGGATGATGAGGGCAACTTCTTGTGGCCCGGCTTCGGCGACAATCTTCGTGTTCTTGATTGGATTATCGATCGTTGTGAGGGTAAGGTTGATGCTGTTGAAACAGCTATCGGCTATCTTCCTAAGGCAGACGATATTAACCTTGAAGGCCTTGATATGACTAAAGAAGATCTTGAAAAGATTCTTGATGTTGATAAAGACGCTTGGAAGAAAGAACTTGAAGGCGTTGAAGAGCTTTATGCTAAATTCGGTGATGCTCTTCCCGAAGAGCTTGAAGCAGAGCTTCAAACAGTTAAGAAAAATCTTGATTGATTAAACAGTTGAAATTTTATGCTGCGATTGCTTTTGCAATCGCAGCTTTTTTTGCCTGAAAAATTTTGAAACGAATAAAAAGCTGTGTTTGTATGATTCGATTTGCAATTGCTTAAAGAATATCTAAAATAATAATGAAAAAAATGTCATTTATGGTATAATTGCTTATTGATATTCCCGTTTACTCAATGTATAATAAGCAATGCCGATATATATAATTATTTATATGTATCAATTCTGTTTATAACGGGCGGAGATGAAAAGATGGATTCTTTGTGCGAGCAATGCCGTTGGTTTGTTAATGATGATGAAACGGCAGAAGGCTTTTGCGATCTTGAGCTTGATGAGGATGAATATATCAGATTTTTACAAAGCGGCACAGATAAAACCTGCCGTTATTTCAGCCCGGATGGCGGAGAATATGAAATAGTCAGGAGGCAAAATTGATGTTTGTGGAAAAGAAAAAATCCGTTAGCATCAAAACAGCTATTGTGTTTGTTGCAATTTTATTATCTGTTGCAATTGTTGCAGCCGCAGTGGCAAATTCAAAAAAGCAGGAAAATGTTCCTGCAGTTGCTTCAACAATGATATTGGGAATTGGGCAGGAATATGATTATCCTGTTGGAGATAATAAAAAAACACCGAAATTCAAAAGTCTTAATAATGATGTTGTAACGGTTGATAAAAACGGAAAATTCGTTGCCGTTGCCAAAGGAAATGCAAAGGTAAAGGTTGGCAAAAATGAAATCACCGTTCAGGTTGAGGATGCCCCAACGGGAATTGCATTTGCCCGGTCCGAATTTTTGCTCGGAAGCGGCGAAACTTATAAACTGCCGCTCAGCGTTGACGGCAGCGATATTAACACGGGATTTTTGTTTGAATCGTCCGATGCAAATATTCTGTCTGTAGGGGCAGACGGCACTGTAACCGGTAATGCACTCGGCACGGCAAAGTTAACCGTTAAAACATATAACGGGCTTTCATCGGCGTGCTCCGTAGCTGTTCAAAATGCCCCGGAAAGCATCTCTTTCCCTCAGGAAAACACTAATGTTTTTGCAGGCGAAAAGCTTAAATTGGCACCTGTGCTTCCTTCGGGCAGTGCATCTGCAAATATCACCTATGCATCGGATAACGATGCCGTTGCAAAGGCACAGGGTAACGAGATAGTTGCCGTTGCTAACGGCACGGCAAATATAACGGCCACCACATTTAACGGAAAATCGGCAACATGCCAAATAACTGTTGTTGAGGCTCCGTATTATATCAGAACAAATCTTGATCCAAACAAGCCCATGGTTGCGCTTTCGTTTGATGACGGCCCTAATAAATCCACAACCACAATGATACTTGATGCATTAGAGCAAAATCATGCCTCGGCAACATTCTTTATGGTTGGCAATCGCCTTCAATATGAAGGTAATAAAGAATGTGCGCAGCGTATGGTTAAGTTGGGCTGCCAGCTCGGAAATCACACCTATGATCATTCTCATTACGGCAATGATGTAACTGCAGAGGATATTTCAGGCGGCATTGAAGCAATAAAAAATGCAACGGGTTATGAGCCTACCGCTTTCAGGCCAACGGGCGGATATATTTCAGACACCATTAAGCAAAACAGCAATGCGCCGATTTGCATTTGGAGCCTTGATACAAACGATTGGCGGCATAAAAAGGATTCAAATAAAACTTACGATGCCGTTATGAATCATGTTTCGGACGGCGATATTATCCTTATGCACGATATTTATGAATCAACCGCAGAAGCGGTAACAAGATTTGTGCCTGAGCTTGTGGCACAGGGTTACCAAGTGGTTAATATTGCAGAACTCGCTTATTATAAAAATGCTTCGTTTGAAAACGGCCAAATCTATTATTCTTTCAGATAATTGAAAAATAAATTAAGGTTTGCGCCGGCGCCCGCAAAGCAAACAAGCAATGTGCCGTGCCGGTTATGGCAGGCATTAGGAAAAATGCCTTATAATTAAGCAAATTCGCTGATTTTGGTTGACTTAATTTTTAAGTTGATATATAATTAGCAAAGGGAACGGGAAATAACCCCGTTCCCTTTTTATGTTTATTTTTTTTGTGAATGGAGAAATGTAATTATGGTAAGAGCAATAGTCGGCGCCAATTGGGGCGACGAAGGCAAAGGCAAAATTACAGATATGTTTGCTCAGCAGGCGGATATTGTTATTCGCTTTCAGGGCGGTGCAAATGCAGGGCACACTATTATAAATGAGCACGGCAGATTTGCGCTGCATCTTATGCCAAGCGGCGTGTGCAGCGAAAACACGGTTTGCATTATCGGCAACGGTGTTGCCCTTGATATAGACAGGTTTATAAGCGAACTTAATGATATTAAAAAGGCAGGCCTTAATCCTAATTTGCTTGTTTCAGAGCGCTGCCAAATTCTTATGCCTTATCATGTTAAGCTCGATGAATATGAAGAGGAAAGGCTCGGCAAGGCTGCTTTCGGTTCCACAAAAAGCGGCATTGCTCCGTTTTTCTCAGATAAATATGCAAAGATCGGCATTCAGGTTAATGAACTTTTTGATGATGAAACATTAAAGGCAAAGCTTCAAAATATTTGCACTCTTAAAAATCTTACTCTCAAATATGTTTATAATAAGCCTCTGCTTGATGTGGATGAGCTTTTTGAGAAGTGTATGGAATATAAAGAAAAAATCGCTCCCTTTGTTTGCGACACTCACACATATATTCAAAATGCAATTAAAGACGGTAAAGAAATCCTTCTTGAAGGCCAGCTCGGCACTCTTAAGGATCCGGATTTCGGCATTTATCCCATGGTTACATCGTCTTCAACTCTTGCAGGCTACGGCTGCGTCGGTGCCGGAATTCCCGCAAATCAAATCAAAGATATTGTTTGCGTAACAAAGGCTTATTCAAGCGCAGTTGGTGCAGGCGAATTTGTTTCCGAAATACTTGATGAAGAAGAGGCTCAGGAGCTTCGTATTCACGGCGGCGATAAGGGCGAATTCGGTGCCACCACCGGCAGACCGAGAAGGGTAGGCTGGTTTGACTGCGTTGCAACTCGCTACGGTGTTGAATGCCAGGGTGCAACTCAGGTTGTTATGACGGCGCTGGATTGCCTTTCGTATCTTGAAGAAATCAAAGTGTGCGTCGGCTATGAGCTTGACGGTGAAGTAATTGATTATTTCCCAACCACTCCTAAGCTTAAAAGATGCAAGCCAGTTTTCAAAACCTTTAAGGGCTGGCATTGCGATATTCGCGGCATCAGAGATTATGATAAACTTCCTCAGGAAACAAGAGATTATGTTGAGTTTATCGAAAGCCAAATCGGTTTCCCGATAACTATGGTTTCAAACGGGCCTGAAAGAGAAGCCATAATTCACAAAATCAAATAATTTGCTTCGCTTAATTTGAAAGGCAAATTTCAAAGCACTTTTAAAAAGCGTTTTAGGCAATGCGTTTGCTTTGCCTGCCAAATTGTAATTAAACCGTCAATGCCAAAGCATTGGCGGTTTTCTATATCTTTGCCGTGCAGAAAGTAAACATCCGCTAAAATGCGGTGTAAAATTGTGTTTTTCTATTTGGATATTTTTTTCATTGTTTGTTTATTCTCTTGCAATAACCTGCACGATAATATATAATAATTCCGTACGAAATATTTGTTTTGGAGGAAAATATGGAAAAAATTCTCGTTCTTGATTTCGGCGGTCAATATAATCAGCTCATCGCAAGGCGTGTGCGCGATCATAAGGTTTATGCCGAGATTTTGCCCTATACAACTCCGATAGAGGAAATTAAAAATAATGATTACAAGGGCATTATTTTCACAGGCGGCCCAAATTCTGTTTTTGATATGGAATCGCCGCACTATTCTCCTGATATTCTTGATTTGGGAATCCCTGTTTTGGGAATTTGCTATGGTTGCCAGCTTATAGCTTGGATGGCTAAAGGCGAAGTTAAAACAGCCCCTGTTTCGGAATACGGAAAAATTGAATTTAACGTGCTTGATAATAATTCAAAGCTCTTTAAGGATGTGCCTCAAAAATCCGTTGTTTGGATGAGCCACACCGATTATATAGCAAATCCACCGGCCGGATTTGATGTTGTGGGCAACACAAATGATTGCCCGTGTGCAGCTATGCAAAACACGGAAAAAAGCATCTATGCCGTTCAGTTCCATCCGGAGGTTACTCATTCGGAATTCGGCAACAAAATGCTTTATAATTTTCTTTATGAGGTTTGCGGTTGCCATGGCGATTGGGTAATGGATAATTTCATTGAAAGCACTGTTGCTCAATTAAGAGAAAAAATCGGCGATAAAAATGTTATCCTCGGCCTTTCCGGCGGAGTTGATTCCTCTGTTGCCGCCGGCCTCCTTTCAAGAGCTGTGGGAAAGCAGCTCACCTGCGTGTTTGTTGACCAAGGGCTTATGAGAAAGGATGAAGGCGATTTTGTTGAACAAACCTTCACAAGCCTTTTTGATATGAATTTTGTGCGTGTAAATTGCGGAGATCATTTTATGAAATGCCTCAAGGGCGTAACAGATCCGGAAGAAAAGCGCAAAATAATCGGCACAGAGTTTTATAAGGTGTTTTGGGATGAGGTTCGTTCACGTGCAGAGGACGGCTATTTCGCACAGGGCACAATTTATCCGGACAGAATTGAATCAGGCAATGGCAAAAGCGCCGGTAAGGCAAATACCGCCGTTATTAAAACGCATCATAATATGGTTAAAAAGCCCGATGATATCAATTTTATAGATACTATTGAGCCGCTTGGCGATCTCTTTAAGGATGAAGTTCGCAAGGTTGGCGAAAAGCTCGGAATTCCAAAAGAACTTGTTTGGCGTCAGCCGTTTCCCGGTCCCGGTCTCGGCGTAAGAATTCTCGGAGAGGTAACTGCAGAAAAGGTTAAAATTTTGCAGGATGCCGATTGGGTTCTCCGTGATGAAATGAACAAAAACGGCTATGAAAGCAATCTTGCTCAGTTTTTCTGTGTGTTGCCGGGTGTTAATTCCGTCGGCGTAATGGGCGATCACAGAACTTATGATAATGTGGTTGTTATTCGTGCCGTAACAACGGATGATTTTATGACAGCCGATTGGGCCCGCATTCCTTATGACATTCTTGCTAAGGTAAGCAATCGCATAACAAATGAGTGTGCCCATATTAACAGAGTGGTTTATGATATCACCTCCAAACCCCCTGGAACGGTGGAGTGGGAATAATATCAAGATTTGCGTAAACCCGCATAAACACTGGGTTTTCGGTTCTTAAATTCCCGATTTGATAGCAAAATGATAGCAAACCGTAAAACGCCATTATTCTAAGTGTTCTATCGGTTTGCAGTTACAATTATCTTAATACTATAAAAGGCATTACTGACTTTTGCAGTCGGTAATGCCTCTTTGTTTTATACAATCAATTGTTGTTTCGCACATAGTTTATTATCTTTTTTGCGGCTTCTTCAGAAATTGAAAACATAGTTTGCCTAAAATTAAAACTACTGTCGGTAATATCTTTCATTTGTGAAGCTGAAATAGGTTTAGACAATTCAACAAAATTATCTAAAATCATATTGTATTCGTAATCGTCGTATCCATCGCATGATTTTTTGTTTAGTATTCCATTTGCATACCCATACGCTCTTATACCAACTCCGCTTTCATATAAAAATACGATATCTCCTTTTTGGAATTTTTGAATTTTCTCTCTCCATCCGGGATAGTAAGCTGCTGCTTTATGTTCGTCAATCATTTCTTTTGTGTAATGAGGGTTGCTTTGTTTATTTGTGTTAAGTACGTAACAATTGTTTTCATACTCCAAAAAGTCTTCTGTTTGAGAATACATGTTAAATTCAATGTAGTATTCACCTGAAATCTCGAATACCCAATATACAATAGCATCTATATTCAACCCATTATTTTTCCAATAGATGATTGATTCTATTGTTGCTTGATCTACTCCATTCGTAACAATAAGAAAATGTTGCTTCTTGTTAAAGTTGTCGTCAGGCAGAATCTTAGAAGTGTCTCCGTAAAAATAGGAAGAATGATCAAGTGCAAGATTAGCTTTTTCGTTATGCTGATATTTTTGATATAAACAATTCAATTCATCGTAAGTACTTTTTCCGAACAGTTGCCCATATCGGAGTACTTGTAATAAATTTTCTTGTTTTCCAGACCAGCGCTTGAGTTCAAATATGTATAAATCGCCTTCCTTATCAATGGCAAGTATATCGGGTTCTTCTTGTCGAGCTCTTTCAGTAAAAATAGCCATAAGGTCATTTGAAGAAATGAAATCTTGAATATTATTAGAAATAAGGTTTTCAAGATCTTTTTCTTTCCAACCAATATCTGATAGTGTGACTCTTTTAACCTTTGAGTAATTATTACGGTTTGTATTTTTATTTAATTTATATAACATAGCTATATGCCTCACACTTTAATATTCTTCGGATAATTGTAGCGCCAATTATCGTATTCCTCTTTTATAATTTCGCCGTTTTTCAGCTTTTCAGCCTGTTCTTTCCAAGCAGTGAACATTTCAAACATAGTAATGTAATTTGTACCCATTCCCTTGTCCAAGTGCAGACATACTTCTCCGTCAAGCTCAGTGATTTTGAGACCGTATAAATCTTCAAGAGTAAACAGCGTGTGCATTAAGCCGTTGTAACTGTCAATATCCGGCACAGTTAAAGCACTTGTTGATATGCCAAACACACATTTGCAAGATTGTTTGTTAAATCAGACTTAGGCGTTCTGCTACTGGATTCATACTGTGCCATACGAAGTCAGCGGTTTTCTCCGGAAAGCCCACCTGCATACCGAGGAACTTCTGTGTCATACCTTTTAAATTTCTGAAAAATCTTATTCTTTCGCCGATAGCCATACTATAGCTTCTCTCACTTTACTGTTAAATATCATAGCGTAACAAGTTAAGCAATGTCAAGTAACATAAAACAAAAAAGTTTAATATTTTTGTTAAAACCACTTGATGTAACGGAATATGTTTAGTGTAATCATTAAGCAAATAGCGTTAGGCTGTTTACAAAAATTGAATAACCGTCATACATCACGATAATGGTGTATCCGCTCTGGCAAATCGGAATGCGGTCAGAAAGTATCCGACAATAAATAACCAAAACAATTATAAAGGAGATGCTTTTTATGCTTATGCAATTAAGCTTGCTCTTTTGGAAGTGTTACAAGCATAACCGTGCCGTTATCCGAGCTTTCTTCAATTTTTATTTCACCCTTGTGGAGCAACACAATTTCCCAAACAAGCGATAATCCAAGGCCTACTCCGCCGTGCGCTCTGCTGCGTGATTTATCAATGCGGAAGAAAGGCTGGAAAATACTTTCTCTGTATTGTTCCGGTATGCCGTGGCCGTTATCACGCACACGTATCAAAATCTTATCTTTATTATCGCAAACGGAAATATGCACTTGCGCATTTGTGCGATTATACCGTATGGCATTTTCCGTAAGGTTAAATATCAATCTGTAAATCAATGTGTCGCTGCCGATCATTGTGCCGTTGCCGTCATAATTAAGGGCAATTCCTTTTTCCTCCGCAATCGGCTCAAGATCGGTTATGATTTCTTCTATCATTGGGGCAAGCTCAATTCTGTCGTTGCAGGGCACAGAGCGCAGCTCGCTCATTTCAAGCAATGTTTTTGTCATTTGAGACATTCGCTCGGTTTGCTCTTGCAAAAGCTTTAAAAATTCTGCCGTTTCCGGCTGCACATCGGGATGCTCTGCGGCGAAAAGCTCAATTTGCGCCTGTGTCAGCGCAAGAGGAGTTCGCAATTCATGAGCTGCATTTCCCGTGAATTGGCGCTGCGCCGAAAAGCCCTCATGAAGCCGCTTGATCATGCTGTTGAACGATTTGCTGAATTGCTTGAATTCGGGAAGCACATCCTCACTGATTTCCATATCCGCAAGGTTATTCGGCTGCACATTTTCAACCTGAGCGGCAAAGCTGCGAAGCGGCTTTAATGCACGTCCGCTTACGAAATATGCAAGCACGCCGCCAAGCAGAGTAACCGCCGCCGTTATATACCAATTTGTTGTGCCGAAGGATTGCTGTGCTCCGCTTACGATAATAGTAACCTCATTATCAAGATTTTCGCTTTGCGGGTCAAATGCTCCGGGCTCGCCGCCGTCAATATCACTGTAAGCCGAAATGCCGTTTCCTATTGAATCCATATAATGTTTGCCGGAATATCCTATCAAGCAGTTCATCAGCACACATGTTATGCATATTAAAATAGCCGTCATTATGGTTATGCGCCATTGCAAAGATAGCTTTTTCATTTTCTTTCCTCCATAACGTAGCCTTCACCTATGCGATTATGTATGGTGTCATATCCCATGGCGGCACGCAATTTCTTTCGCAAAGCCGAAATATGCACCCTTATTGAATTGCTGAAGTTATCAACACTGCTGTCCCAAACATGTTCAAGAAGCTCCTCTTGGCTTATCGGGCGCCCTTGGTTAAGCATTAGATATTCAAGTATTCCCGTTTCTTTTCTGGTTAAAGAGAGAGCTTCCCCGCACACGGCGCCCGTGCGTGTTTTGGTGTTAAATGTAAGTTCTCCGCAGGTTAAAACAACATCGTTTTGGGTAAAGTGCCTTAGCGTAAGGCTGCGAATTCTTGCAGCAAGCTCATCTAAGTGAAAAGGCTTTGTCAGATAGTCGTTTGCGCCGGCGTCCAATCCCTCCACCTTATCTGCAACCTCACAACGAGCCGATAAGATAAGCACTTTTGTTTCGCAATCTGTTTTTCGCAGAGATTTAAGCACGGACATTCCGTCTGTATCGGGAAGATTAAGATCAAGCACAACAAGATCAAAATTTTCAACGGCAAGCATTTCCGTTGCCGTTTTTCCGTCGTAACAATAATCAACGCTGTATGCAAGGCGTTTCAGGCTGCGAACAATTGTGTCGCAAAGAGCTTTTTCATCTTCAACAACTAAAATATGCATTATGTTTCTCCTAACAGAGTTTTGGCTTTAGAGCATTTATATTATATCACAAAGCAAGGCTTGTTTGCACAATAAATATTGCAGAGCAAACTGTTATATATGCAATAAGCACCGTTTGCAAGCCAAAAATCGCTTCGTGATGATATTATATCATAAAGGCATAAAGTCTTTGTTAAATTTCTTTTCTTAACAAAGATTTTATGCTTGTTGTGGTAAGATGTGTTCAACAAAGGAATTTGAAGGGGAGTGATCACGTTGTTTAAGTTAAAAAAAGCTTTGTCTCAGGGCGGCTTGCTGATTGCAGGTGCGGTTATGGTTTGCTGCGGTGCAATGCGAGGCGAGGTTGAAACCGTATTAAGTAAGGCAATAAGATTGTGCTTGGAGTGTATAGGAATTGGATAAGAAAAAGAAAAAGAAAAAAGCATCTCACCTTATAAGCCGTTTCAGAGGCTTGATACAGGCTTGCGCAGCCCTTGCAACCAATATACATTTGCCTAATTTTTTTAAGGGCGGAATATATCAGGGTAAAGGCAAGGCTGTTTGTGTGCCCGGTTTAAACTGCTATTCTTGCCCGGCTGCATCGGGCGCTTGCCCTATAGGTGCATTTCAAGCAGTGGTGGGCTCATCAAAATTCAGCTTTTCATATTATATAACGGGATTTTTGATTTTGATAGGTGTGCTTCTCGGCCGTTTTGTTTGCGGCTTTTTGTGCCCGTTCGGTTGGCTGCAGGATCTGCTGCATAAAATTCCGGGCAAAAAGCTTTCAACAAAAAAGCTTAAACCTCTAAGGTATCTGAAATATGCCGTTCTGCTTTTGGCCGTGGTTTTGCTTCCGGCGCTTGTTGTAAATGATGTGGGCATGGGCGATCCTTTCTTTTGTAAATATATTTGCCCGCAGGGTGTGCTTGAGGGCGCAATTCCGCTGTCTGCCGTTAATGAGGGAATACGCTCCGCTTTGGGCTCTTTGTTTACTCAAAAACTTATAATTTTGGTTGTTGTGGTTGTTTTAAGCATTTTGTTTTATCGCCCTTTTTGCAAATGGATTTGCCCGCTCGGTGCCTTTTATGCGCTTATGAACAAAGTTTCCCTGCTTGGAATAAAGGTTGATGAGCATAAATGCGTTTCATGCGGAAAATGCGCAAAGGCTTGCAAAATGGATGTTGATATTACAAAATCACCCAATCACACCGAGTGTATACGCTGCGGTAAGTGCATAACCGCCTGCCCAACGGATGCTTTAAGTTTTCATTACGGCTTTGGAATGCCGTCAAAAAACATCGGCGGGAATACTGCGCCGTGTAAGAAAAACGAATTAAATAATAAAACGGAGGAATAGTTATGAAAATCTCAAAAACATCAAAAATTTTGGCTGTTATAATGGCGTTGGTGCTTGCAATCGGCCTTGCGGCTTGTTCGGCAAGCAAAGACAATAACAAGGGCACCGATTCCGAAATCGCCTCTTTAATGGCAACGGAGCCCGGCAGTGCCGATGAGGCAACAGAGCTTTATAATAAGCTCATGCAAAAGGAAAACGATATTCTCACAAATAATTCTCAGCTTTGGGAAAAAGTGTTTCTTTCTGCCAATAAAAACACTTCCATGATTGAAGACGGCACAAATTACGGTGATTTTCTGCTTTCAACAATCGAAGGTGCAAAAGACAGCTTCACTGCCGAAGAACTTAAAACTCTTAAAGCAGCTGCAGAGCAAATTAAAGAAATTGAAAATAAGCTTACGGTTTTGGAACAAAAATATCCGGGTTGCGGAAGTAAGCCTAAGGAAAACGACAGTGTTGATGCCGCAACCGCAGGCATGACGGGCGGCAATACATCAGATCTCACAAAGTTTCCAAGCTTTCAGGGAAAAGACCTTGACGGTAATGATGTTAACAGCAGCGAGCTTTTTGCAAATAATACGGTAACGGTTGTAAATTTTTGGTTCACAACCTGCAATCCTTGTGTCGGTGAGCTTGGTGATTTGGAAGCGTTAAACAAAGAACTCGCTCAAAAAGGCGGTTCTGTTGTCGGCATCAATTCATTCACGCTTGACGGCGACAGTAAGGCTATTTCCGAAGCAAAGGATATTTTGAATAAAAAGGGAGTAACCTATAAAAACCTTTGGTTTGATTCAAACAGTGAAGCCGGCAAATTCACTTCGGGTCTTTATTCCTTCCCAACAACTTATGTTGTTGATAAAAACGGAAACATTGTCGGTCAGGTTGTAGGTGCAATCACATCGGCAGAGCAGTCAAAAACTCTTAATGCACTTATTGATCAGGCAATTGCAAACAGTGCAAAATAAGCAGTAAAAATGCAAAATGCCGTGTGTTGAAATTATAAATATTTAAATTTACTGTTTTAAGGCTTTCGCTTCAAAAGGGCGAAAGCCTTGTCTTTTCTTAAAATAAAGATTCACAAATCCGGAAATAAAACAATCCGTAAATGAAAATTTATGCTCCGCATTTTTAGCAAACGGTGCCTCTCGGCTCGGCTTAACCGGTTTGTCTGCCGGTGAAATAAAAGCAACTGCAAAATAAGTGTTGCTGTTGATTTGATATATTTTAAAAGTTTTTCGGAAAACAATTGTTGTATTGTTTATTTTTTGATTTGCTTATGATGATTTTTATGTTGAAAAATGCAAAAGTCCTATTAAATTGGTCTGCTTTTATTGAATATGGTTTAACTATGTAATATAATGTTGAAAGAGGGTACTGAAATATTATAAGAGGGAAATTATGAAGCTTAATGAATTAAAGGTTGGAAAAAGTGCCGTTATAACCAAAGTCAGCGGTCAAGGTGCGCTTCGTCAGCACTTTCTTGATATGGGCATGGTTCCCGGCGCGGAAATTACCTTGGTAAAAACCGCCCCCATGGGCGATCCTTTGGAATTTCAAATTCACGGCTATGAACTTACGCTCCGCCTTGCAGAGGCTGAAAAAATAGAAATTGAGCCTATAGCAAAAAGAAGCCGCAGCCACGAGGGCATAAACAGAGAGCAAAATATTGATCATCCAGGTTTTGGCGAGGGCGGCAAATATCATTCCAAAAAGGATGAAAAACCGCTTGATGATGATGTTGTTCTTACCTATGCTTTGGTTGGAAATCAAAATTGCGGAAAAACAACTCTTTTTAATCAGCTTACCGGAGCAAAGCAGCATGTAGGCAACTTTCCCGGTGTAACGGTAGACAGAAAAGACGGTGTTATTAAAGGCTATCCGAAAACGCTTGTAACGGATTTGCCGGGTATTTATTCGATGTCTCCTTTCAGCAGCGAGGAAATAGTGTCCCGCAATTTTGTGCTGAATGAAAAGCCGAAGGCAATAATAAACATTGTTGATGCAACCAATATTGAGCGAAACCTTTATTTAACAATGCAGCTTTTGGAAATGGACACGCCAATGGTTGTGGCGCTTAATATGATGGATGAGGTTACAAGCAATCAAGGCTCTGTTGATGTTAATGCAATGGAGTCAATGCTCGGTGTGCCGGTTATTCCGATTTCGGCATCCAAGAATGAGGGCGTTGATGAGCTGGTGCGCCATGCAATCCATGTGGCCAAATATCAGGAAAAGCCTTTGCAGCAGGATTTTTGCAGCAAAACAGATCATGACGGCGCCGTGCACAGGTGCATACATGCCGTTATTCATTTGATAGAGGATCATGCGGAAAGTGCTCAAATTCCCGTTCGGTTTGCGGCAACAAAGGCAATAGAGGGTGATAAGCTTATTATTGATCGCCTGAAATTGCAAAGCAGCGAGCTTAATATGCTTGAATCAATAGTTGATCAAATGGAAAAAGAGCGTGGGCTTGATCGCAGTGCAGCTATCGCAGATATGAGATTTTCTTATATAGAACAGCTTTGCGAAAAAACAGTTATCAAGCCGAAAGAAAGCAAGCAAAGAATTCGAAGCGAAAAAATAGACAGGATTTTAACCGGTAAATACACAGCCATTCCTTGCTTTATTGCAATAATGCTGGCAGTGTTTTATCTTACATTTAATGTTATCGGCGCCGGACTTCAAAGTCTGCTTGAGCTGGGCATTGATAAACTCAGTGCGCTCACGGATTCCGCACTTACATCAGCCAATGTAAATCCGGTTATTCACAGTTTGATTGTTGATGGCATTTTTACGGGTGTAGGCAGTGTTCTCAGCTTTTTGCCGATTATCGTTACACTGTTTTTCTTCCTTTCATTGATGGAGGATACGGGATATATTGCCAGGGTGGCTTTTGTTATGGATAAGTTGCTCAGAAAAATCGGCTTGTCAGGAAAAAGCATTGTGCCTATGCTTATAGGCTTTGGTTGCACTGTGCCTGCTGTTATGGCAACACGCACTCTTACAAGCGAGAGAGACAGAAAAATGACGATTCTTCTTACTCCTTTTATGAGCTGCAGCGCAAAATTGCCGATATATTCGTTTTTTGTAAGTGTGTTTTTTCCAAAAAAAGGTGCGCTTGTAATGTCTGTTATTTATCTGCTGGGAATTTTAATGGGCATCTTGGCTGCGTTTCTTTATAAAGGAACCTTGTTTAAGGGCGAACCGGTGCCGTTTGTTATGGAACTGCCGAATTACAGATTGCCAAGTGCAAAAAATGTTGCTCAGTTGCTTTGGGAAAAAGCAAAGGATTTTTTGCAAAGGGCTTTTTCCGTTATTCTTATCGCAACGGTTGTTGTGTGGTTTCTGCAAAAATTTGACCTTAAATTTAATATGACCGAGGATTCTTCGCAAAGCATTTTGGCTGCTGTTTCCGGCCTTATTGCGCCGATATTTAAGCCGCTCGGAATAGGAGATTGGCGAATTTGCACGGCTCTTATCTGCGGCTTTATGGCGAAGGAAAGCGTTGTTTCCACCCTTGAGGTTCTTTTTGGAGGAAGCATTGCGGCTGTTCTTACTCCGCTGGCGGCATTCAGCTTGCTTGTGTTTAGCCTTTTATATACTCCTTGTGTTGCCGCAGTTGCTTCCGTTAAGCGTGAACTTGGCGCCAAATGGGCGGCAGCGGTTGTTGCTTGGCAGTGCCTGATTGCATGGGTGGCGGCGTTTATAATCTATTCGGTCGGCACTCTGATAGGTGTGTAACGGCAGGGGTGCGTTATGAATACTTGGGATATTATTATTAGTGCGATTCTTGTAATTGCTGTTGTGTCGGCAATTGCAATGTGCAAAAAAAGAAAAAAAGGCGGATGCTGCAGAGATTGCGGCAATTGCGCCGGTGCTTGCAGTTCCAAAGATAACAACAGTAAGCATTAAGCCTGCTCTATATTTTGTTTGAACTGCTCGGCAATAAAAAATATAAAAATAAAACGCTTCGGATGTTTATAAAATCCGAAGCGTTTTTTATGTTGCAAAGGGCTTATTTAATTGTTGCGCTCTTTTTCTTTTTTCTGCTTATTTCAACTGCCGCAACGGTAACCGCAAAGCCTGCAAACCCAACAACACTTACGGCCGATGATAATTTAAGCTGCTTGTTTTTGTATTTAAGCACAATTTTGTGTTCGCCGGCTTTAAGCGGAATTGCGCAAAATCCCGTGTTTGCTTTGCAAATTGCGGTTTCTTCACCGTCTACATAAGCAGTCCAGTTTTCATTATACGGAATTGAAAGAAATAAAACCTTGTTGCTCTCAAGCTTAATGCTGCCCGAAATCTCATTTACGGCAATGTTTAAATTCTCCAAATGTTCCTCTGCAAGAGCATTCAGGTTTGCTTTGTAGTCTGTTTTCGGAATGCAGATAATTTCAATTGAATCATATGCATATGCGCCGGAGCCAACACGCAAGGTTATGTCTTTTATAGGCTTGTCTCCCAGATTAACGGTAAAATCATTTATGCCGCTGTAATAATCGTGATTCGGTGTTGAAATCGAAAATGGTGTTCTTGCGCCCGAATCGGAGGAAACAATTGCCGATGCATATGTGCTTGGCTCAAAGTTCTTTTCGTTGTAAGAAATCTTGCGGCGCTCATATGTTGTTAATTTGTTGTAAGCATCCGGAGAAATTATTTTTTTAAGCTGCATTCCACTAAGCGAAGTGTAGTTTAAATTATTGAATTGAATATAGGTTTGATAGCCCTCCGGAACAGAAGTTTTTAAGTGAATTTCCGTGCCACTGTTTTGTGAATAAATTGTGTTGTCTTTTATTATGCAGCCGTTTTCCGGAAGCACCGTTTTATATTCCGGCTTGTAAACCTCTGTGCTTATCGAAGACAGGTCTGAATTAACATATTCATCTGTATCATTCAGCACTGCAGCCTGCAAAAGAACTTCTCTCTTTTGCACGGGGCTTAATGAGGAATATTCGCTTTGGGAAATAACATTATCATATGTAAAGCCAAAGGGAATATAATCGTTGTTTTCATACACCTGTGAATTGTATGTGCGTTCGCTGCTGATGTTTTTTAGCGTTGCAAGGCTTTCTGAGCCGATTGCGCTTTCTTTCTTTTCATCACCGCCCGAAACATAGTATTTAACATTTTCAAGAGCATAGATATACGGGTCTGCATGGCTGTCGTCCAAAATGGAAAAATTATTGTAAACAAGGCCCATTTCTTTTTGAAAATTGTTTGTGCTAGGGTCGGTAAGGCTTAAATAGCCCGCCGAGGAATATGCGCCGCTGAGCATGGAATTGTTCATTTGCTCAAGCTCTATGCCGCTGCCGCCGTATCGCTCAACGGCCGACTCGGTGTTTTGAAGCTCTGCAATGGCTTTGTATGAATTAGAGCCCGAAAATCTGTTTGCCTGCCCCATAGTAAGAAATGTTGTTGAAAAGCTTGCATGGTTGTAATCATAAATGAAAAGTGAATTGAAAATAACACCGGCCGCCGCAATCATGCAAAGTGCAGCCTTGGCAACTTTTGCCGCTTTTTTAGTGTCTGTTTTTTCAACATAAGGCAGTGCCGAGTATATAAGGCATGCAATTGCAAAAAATGCAAAAAGTGCGCAGGAAATATAGTTTTCTTTAATTCTTGCATTCGGCACCAAAGAAATGATGACGGTTGTAACAGCTGCAGCAGCACACAAAACAACAGATTTTTTAAATGTGATTTTCTTTATTTCGCTGATGGAAACCGTAAATGCATATGCGGCAATAAGGCCGTAAATCCAGCTCCAACGGTTGCAAACATATGAAAATCCGTTTATAACCTTACTGCAAATCGGAAACATCATAAGCAGCGTTGCCGTGATGAAAGCGGCTTTAAGAAAACCGTGCTTTTTCTTTTGCATAAAGAGCAGCACAACTGCCGCTGCTCCCGCCGCCGTAAAGCCCATATAAACATTGCAGTCAAGCTGCACATATCCCATAAATGCGCCAATGAATTCTTTGTAGTATTCGCTTGCATAAAACGGATTAAGAGCGTGCTGAACAGAGCCTCTGTTTGAGAAAAGCACGGTGATAATCATCGGAAGCAGAGTAACGGCCGCCATAATCATTCCAAGCAAATATGAGCCTCCGAATTTAAACAAGGCTTGGAAAAAGCCTTTTAATAACTTGTCTTTCGGATAAGCAAAGAATATTCTGAGAAAAACATAAAGAATGGTAAAAATTGAAATAACATAAAAGAAGTAGAAGCCGCTTACTGCAGCAAGGCAAACGGATATGATAAATAAATACGGGCGTTTGCCGTCAAACATCATTTCGCCGCCGAGAATGATAAGCGGAAAATAAATAAGGGGATTTATAAATGACGGGTGCCTGAGGGTCATATACATTGCATATGCGGAAAAAACATAAATCATTGCACCTGCACAAGCCCCGGTTTTGCTTTGCTTTTTATATTTTGCAAGCAACACAAAGGCAAGCCCTGCAAGATAATAGCGCAGATAGGTGAGCAGCGAAAATGCAAATGCTGCATATTTTGAAGGCACCAATGCCGAAATAAGATTGAGCGGATCGCCTATTCCGTAATAATGTAAGGAAGTGAAAATATCATTTCCCATTCCTATGGATAAATCAAACTGAGGAATAACCAAATGCCCTGCAAGCAAGCTTTTAAAAATCTTGCGAAGATAAACTCCGTAATAAACAAAGCCTGTATAATGCTGGGCAATTCCGTCCGGATCCCAAACAAGGGATTTTCTAAAAAACAAAAACTGAGTAAAAATGATGGCTGAAAGAACTAAGTATATTGCCGTGTATCTGAAAAAATAAGAGCCGAAGAATTTTTCGGCACATCTTTTGCTTTTGCTCTTTTCGCCGTTGGCGGCAGCGTGCTTTTGCAACGCCTTTGTGCTATTGCTCATTAAGTAAACTCCTTGTTATGTGCAGCCCTTAACAAACTGCATTAAAGTAAATAATATTATTAAATAAAAATAAACTTAGATAATAATATATCAATGGCAGTAAAATGTCAAGTTAAAGAGAAAAAGCACGAACCGTATCACCGGAAAAAAGCAAAATACACAATTGTACAACGGAAATATTGTGAATGTTATATATTGGATTTGATTTTCTACCGTGTTAATATTAGTTTAAGAGGGCAGAAAAAATGTAACACGGTTTAAAATTTCCGGCTTGTGTCGCGGTAAAATACTTGTTTAAGTAAAACGGATTAACTGCACTTAGGAGGTGCTTTTTTGGAATACATAGGTAAAAAAGAAAAAATAAGCTATTACGCCGGCTTAACAGGGCAAAATATGGTTTATGCTTTGATAGGTGGTTCATTTTTCAACTATTTTATGACGGATATTGCGCTTTTTCCTGCGCTCACAGTTTCCGTGCTTTTGATAATTATGAAAATTTGGGACGGCGTAAATGATCCTTTGGTAGGCTCATTTATTGATAAGCATACTTTTAAAAACGGCGAAAAGCTGCGCCCGTTTTTAAAATACACCCCGCTTCCTGTTGGCGTATTTACAGTGCTTTTGTTTATTGTGTTTTCAACGAAAGAGGATTTGCTTTGGCTTCGTGTTTCGTATTTCGTAATAATGTATATCTGCTGGGATTTAGCTTACACAGTGCAGGATGTTTCAATTTGGGGCATCACCTCTGCGGTTTCGCCAAATACGGATGAGCGTGATCGCTTTGTGCAGTGGGCACGCACAATCGGCTCCTGCGTTTGCGGAGCGCTCGGTACTGTAATTCCTATGGGGCTTGAAATGATTGCTAATGCAACGGGCAGCAGCATGGCACTGATGACTATAGTGTTTGCTTTGATATTCGGCTTTGGCGGCGCAATGCTCAGTTTAAGATGTTATGCGGCGCAAGAGCGTGTAAGGGTGGTTAAAGAAAAGCAGCAGGCCTCAATAGGAGAGTCGTTTTCGCTGCTGTTCAAAAACAGAATGCTTATGCTGCTTACACTCGGAAATTTGCTTGGCTCGGTCGGTTTTGGGGCAAATCTTGTTACATATTTCTTCAAATACGAAATTCCGGCCGATTTTCTCGGCGAAAACAGTATCATAGGCGCCCTTGGCTTAACCACCATTTATTATATCTTCACGGGCTTGCCCGGTTTTTTGGGAATGGTGCTTGCTGATAAAATCAAAAAGTTTTGCAAGGGTTATGTTAATGCCATAATTATGATGCAAGTGGCAAACATTATTGCGCGCATAATTGCTTATGCTATCGGTTATCAAGGGCAAAAGCTTTGGATTGCACTAACGGTTATCGGAATAGGTTGCATCCCACTCGGCGCAATTTCAATTGCACAAACCGCTGTTTTTTGCGACAGTATTGATTATATGGAATGGAAAACAGGTAAGCGCACGGAAGGCGTAACATTTTCAATGCAAACGATGTTTACCAAAATCTCAAGCGGAATTACCGCCGGTCTTGCCGCACTTGCTCTTCATTTTATGAAGTATAAGGCAATAGACGGCGCTTCCGTATATGTCGGCACCCAATCTGCGGCATTTGACAAATGGATTTGGCCGCTTGTTATTCTGACTCCGGCAATTGCAAGTCTGCTTTATATAATTCCGCTTCTCTTTATCCGTTACACACCGGCTGAGCGTGCAAAGGTTGAAAAAGAGCTTGCAGAGCGCCGTGCGGCAGCTGCGGAGCAAGTGGGCAACGAATAACCGCGTTTCTCGGCGCTGCTGATTTGCCTTTAAATCCGGCTATAAAAGTTTAATAAACAAAAACGGCTTCGGAAAGTTCCGAAGCCGTTACCGTGGGATATGCATTTGCATATCCCTTTTAATATTTCGTTTTGTTTATTATTCGCCGAAGTATCTCTTCAAAAGTCCTTCGAAAGCCTTGCCGTGGCGGGCTTCGTCACGAGCCATTTCATGAACTGTGTCGTGAATGGCATCAAGGCCCTTTTCTTTAGCAAGTTTTGCAAGCTCGGTTTTTCCTGATGTTGCGCCATATTCGGCCTCAACTCTCATTTCAAGGTTTTTCTTTGTGGAATCGGAAAGAACTTCGCCGAGAAGCTCTGCAAACTTAGCAGCGTGTTCTGCTTCTTCGTGAGCTGCTTTTTCCCAATAAAGGCCGATTTCCGGATAGCCCTCTCTGTGTGCAACTCTTGCCATCGCAAGATACATGCCAACCTCTGAGCATTCGCCGTTGAAATTGTCACGAAGGCCCTGAATGATTTCCGGGTCAACATCTTTTGCAACGCCTACAATGTGCTCTGCAGCCCAAGCTTTATCGTCGTTATTTTCACGAACCTTCATTTTTGCACCGCAACGGGGGCAGATTTCAATCGGTTCATCGCTTGTGTAGCCACATGCCGGGCAATAATACTTTTTAGTCATAATAAATTACTCCTTCATAATCAAATTTATTTTTTATTGTTACAGCTTTTGCATATGCCGCTGTAATAAACATCTTTTTGATGCACCGTAAATCCGCTTGGCAGTTTTGCCGCCGGCTCTTCCAATTCAAAATCATAGATTTCGCCGCAGCATTTGCAAATGAAATGGCCGTGAAAATTAACATTGGCATCATAATGAATTCTGCCGCCGTCTATTGTTATTGCCATAACAAAGCCGCTTTCGCAAAGTGATTTCAGCGCATTGTAAACTGTGGTCTTTGAAAAACCCGGGTTTGTTTTGAGCACATTTTCATATATTGCAAGCACATCCGGGTGATCCCTGTGCTCGTAAACATAATTAAAAACCGCTATTCGCTGCGGCGTGGCTCTGAAGCCCTTTTCCCTAAACAGCGCTAATATTTTATCCTGAGTCATTTCCAACCACCTTGTAACGATTACTAACTTGTATCGATTACAATTTGAGTATACCACAAAAAATAAATTTGTCAACACTTTTTTAAAAAATATTTTGCATAAATTGACTAATTGTGCCGAATCTGCTATCTTTATATGGATATAAAAATAAAAATAAAAAATGCTAAAAGCATTTGCTTGAAATATGCTTCGGAGGTGCCTTCGGTGATTAAGGTTGATTGGAAAAAAATAAAGGTTTTTGAAAGCAAACCGTTTGCGATTTCTGCTATAGTTGTTTTGCTTTTGCTGTTTGCGGGTTCAATTGCAGCGGGCTTTTTTTCTCCGCTTCTTTTAAAGCCGTTGAAAGCGGCAACCGCAATTTGCATCTTTATTGCAGTTGCATTTAAAGTTCATATAGAATCAAGAATGCTGCAAATCTATATGCTGCTCGGTGTTCTTGATGTGGCAATGTATTCGGCAATGCTTGTTCCGTTGCCAACGGCCCTTACGGTGCTGTTTTTTGTTGCGGCGCTTGTTGCGGCCTTGCTTTGCGCCGGCGAAACACTTGCGGCGGGAATTGTTATTCCGAAAAACACTGCCTATGATTTTGAAGAAGCAGATCGCAGTTCGTTTTTCGGCAATAAAAAGGTTTTGTTTTTATCTCCTCATGAGGATGATGATATAAATATTTACGGCGGCGTTATAGAACAGTATGTTAAAAACGGCTCTGAAGTTAAAATTCTTTTTTCAACAAACGGAGATTTTCATCATCTCGGCAAGTGCAGAATTAAAGAAGCGCTTAATGTTGCCGATTTTTACGGAATAGATTCTCAAAATGTAATATTCCTCGGATACGGAGACGGCCTTACCAATAAAGAAGGTAAGCATATTTATAATTGCAAGGGCGATGAGCTTGTGAAATCGGCGGCGGGTTATACCGAAACTTACGGTATCGGCACAAAGCAGCCTTTTCGCAAATGTGCATACACCCGTGATAATATCCTTGCAGATTTTAAAACGGTTTTAAATGATTTTAAGCCGGATGTTATTTATTGCTGTGATTATGACGGCCATGCCGATCACCGCGCACTGAGCCTTTTCTTTGAAGAAGCACTCGGCAGTGTGCTCAAGAAAAACACATTTTATACTCCGCAGGTGTTTAAGGGCTTTGCTTATTCAACTGCTTGGGACGGTAAGCATGATTTTTATTCCGATAATATTCATGCAACACGTTTGAAAAACGACAGGCCTTTTATGAGCGAATTAAATGCTTACGAATGGGAGAGCAGGGTTCGCATTCCCGTTGCCAAGGAAGCACTTTCACGGGTTATGCAAAACACCAAGGAATATAAGGCAATGCAGTTTTATTCAAGCCAAACAGGAACAGATCACATAGAAGGTGTTTTGAATTCTGATAAAGTTTTTTGGCAGCGCAGAACAGATGATTTGCTTCTTGATGCAACAATGAGAGCCACAAGCGGCAATGCTTCAAGGCTCAATGAATTCAAACTTGCGGATTCAAACGATATCAAAAACAATCTGGGTCAGCCGCTTTCTTCGGTGTGGATTGCAGATGCCGATGATGAGCAAAAAATAGTTGCCGCTATGCTGCCGGCTTCTCACAAGATTTGCAGCGTTGCAATATATGAAAATCCCGATCCCGAATGCCATATTGTTAATGCAGAGCTTATGGTGGGCAGTCACAGTTTTCAAACAGGCGAGCTGAAATCAAGCGGTGCAGCCACAATATTTGAGTTTCCTCCGATTGAAACAAATATGATTGCTTTGAAAGTTAAAAGTTTCACCGGTAAATGCTCTTTGTTAAAAATAGAGGCATTTGATACTCCGGCAGACAATAATCTTCGCTTTATAAAGTTGCAAAACGCAAACGGTGATTTTTGCTATGATTATATAGTAAATAAATCCGGTAAAGAGAAGTTTTCGGTTTATACATATCCTTCGCTTTCGGAATTTGATTTTGATGTTTCCTGCGATAATGAGGGTGTTATTTGTAAGGCGGAAAACGGTGTGATTTCCGTTAATTGCCCCGTCGGAGAGGTTGCAAAAATAAAGGTTACAAGCAAGCTTAATCCGCTTGTTTATGATTGTGTTACTCTGCGTAATCCCGATGACAGAGAACGAGATATTATTTCTTATAAGCAAAAGTTAGAACAGAAAATTTCGTCTTTTTCAATGCAGTGGGATTATTATCAAGGTTTGCTTCGCCGCCTCGGTTCATATAAATCGGCCAAGAAATAATGCGGTGTAATAATAAATACACAGTTTCGTTTATTCGTGATTTTAAGCAATTCTAAAATCGTCGTTTTAATTAAAATAAATCATTGCACATATAATTTTAATGTGTTAGAATATTAAAAGCTTAAAATAATAACTTATATAACGGCGCTTCTTTAAAATTGATCGGCAATTTCAGCAGCGCTTTTGATACCTTTTTCGGAGGTTGTTTTTTTGAATAAAGAAATAAACGGTATTTCCGTAAATTATGATATAAAGGGCAGCGGCGATTATGTGTTTATTTTGCAGGGTTGGGGCACAAGCCTTGAGGTGTATGCCTCCGTTGCAAATCTGCTTGCCCAAAAATACACTGTTGTTTTATTTGATTTTCCGGGCTTCGGAAAAACAGAAGAGCCTAAAGAGGTTTGGGATGTTTCCGCTTATGCGAAATTCACAAAAGCCTTTATAGAATCATTCGGTCAAAAAAATGTTATTCTTATGGGTCATTCTTTCGGAGGCAGAGTGATTCTGAAGCTCGTTTCCGATGAAAAACTGCCGTTTCAAATTTCAAAAATACTTTTTGTTGATTGTGCAGGCGTTATGCCGCAGCGCAGCAAAAAGCAGAAAATGCGCACAAAGATTTATAAATGCGGCAAATTTTTCCTCAGTCTTTATCCCGTTCGCAAGTTGTTTCCGCAGGCACTTGAAAATTTAAGAAAAAAGTTTTCTTCTGCCGATTATCTTAATGCAAGCGAAATTATGAGAGGTGTGCTCGTTAAATCAGTTAATGAGGATCTTGTGCACCTTATGAAAAATGTTAAATGCTCAACCCTTCTTATTTGGGGAGCAAACGACACTGCTACGCCTTTGGCAGACGGTAAAGTTTTTGAAAAAGAAATTTCCGCGGCAGGCACGGATGTGGGCCTTGCCGTTATTGAAAATGCCGGGCATTATTGCTTTCTTGATCAGCCTGTCATTTTTGCGAATATCATTAAATCTTATTTGAAAGTCGGTGATTGATATTTATATCGCACTAAATATAATCTGCGCCGTGCTTGCCGTTGCCGCATCGGCGCTCACTGTTATCCGCACCATCCATATGTTTCAGCAAAATTCATATAAGCCGCATGTTCAGCTTAAATGGATGGCAGCCAATGCAAAGCATTATATAATCAATTTTCTTATTTTGGCAATTGCCGTGGCTGCAATATTTGTTAATAAAGTTTGGCTTTATATTGTTTTTTATGTGCTTGCGCTAATTTGTGCTCTTGCCAATATGCCGATGAAAAATGCAAAAAAGCCGCTTGTATACACTGCAAGAGTTAAAAGAATGCTTGCAACGGATGCGGTGGTTTTGATTGCCGCATATGCGTTGTCTTTCTTTGCTGGTGCGGAAAAAGTAGGCCTTTTCGGATTTGCAACGGCGCTTGCGCTTACGCCGTTTGTTGTGCTTATCGGCAATTTTATAAACTCGCCGATAGAAAAGGCAATAAGGCAATATTATATAAATGATGCAAAAAAAATGCTTAAAGCTTGCCCCGATTTAAAGGTTATAGGAATAACGGGCAGCTATGGTAAAACAAGCGTTAAGTATTTCCTTTCAACGGCACTTAAAGCAAAATATAATGTGCTGATGACTCCGGAAAGCTATAACACCCCGATGGGCGTTGTTAAAACCATAAGGGAGCAGCTTCGCCCCACTCATGAAATTTTTGTTTGCGAAATGGGCGCAAGGAATGTGGGCGATATTAAAGAAATCTGTGATATTGTTTTTCCGGATTATGGTATTATAACCTCAATAGGCGAGCAGCATTTGGAATCGTTTAAATCAATTGATAATATCGTTAAAACGAAATTTGAGCTTTATGATGCCGTGCCGAATAAAGAAAATATGTTCTTAAACGGCGATAATCAATATATTTCCGCAAAGCTTTCGAAAAATCCGAATGCAGGCTTCCATACTTACGGAATCGGCAATAAAAATGAAACCTATGCTTGTGATATTCGTGTAACAAGAAAGGGAACAAGCTTTTCCGTTGTTTGCGGCGATGAAAAAATCGAAAATTTGCAAACTCCGCTTGTCGGCGAGCATAATGTAACCAATCTTATGGGCGTTGTTGCCGTTTGCAGGCAACTTGGAGTTGATGCAGATGATATCAGAATGCAACTTAAAAAGCTTGCTTCTCCGCCGCACAGGCTGCAACTTACACGCAGAGGAAACACAGCAATTATAGATGATGCTTATAATTCAAATCCCGCAGGTTGTGAGGCGGCGCTTAAAACCCTTGCTTTGTTTGACGGGGAAAAGATTTTGATAACTCCCGGTATGGTTGAGCTTGGCAAGATGCAGGATCATTATAATTATGAATTCGGAAAATCCGCCGCTTCTGTTTGTGATCATGTTTATCTTGTCGGCAAAAAGCAAACAGAGGCTATTTATAAAGGTCTTGAGGACGGCGGTATGCACCAATCAGGTGTAACCGTGTGTGAAAGCTTTATTGATGCATTTAATAAAGCAAGTTCTTCACCGGAAGAAAAAATAATTTTAATTGAAAATGATTTGCCCGATAATTATTGATGTATTGTTGAAGCAAAAATAATCCGATATTGCTCTATTGGCATTTGCCTGAGTGCGGTGTCGGTCGCTCCTGCTACGGCTACGGCAGATAAGCGTTATCTTAATATAAGGTAGTCGGAAAGGCTATGTGAGTTTTTATGAAAATAAATGTTGCCGTTTTGTTTGGCGGAAAAAGTGTTGAGAATGAGGTTTCCGTTATCTCCGCATTGCAGGCAATGCAAAATATGAATAAGGATAAATATCAGCTTTATCCTGTTTATATCACAAAGAAAAATGAATTGTATTACGGCGAAGATCTTGATAAAATCGAAGAATACAAGAATATTCCGAGGCTGCTTGAAAAAAGCACAAAAATCAATATCGTAACGGACGGCGATAAAACATATCTTCTTCCGCAGCAGCAAAAGCTTTTTTCAAAACAAAAGCCTATTGCGGTTATAGATGTTGCTTTTCCCATCGTTCACGGCACAAATGTTGAGGACGGTGCTTTGCAGGGCTTTATCAAAACCCTTAATTTGCCGTTTGTAGGTTGTGATGTGCTTGCAAGCGCAATCTGCATGGATAAATACGCAATGAAAGTTATGCTGCGTGATGCAGGCTTTCCCGTGCTTGACGGTTTGCGTTTTACCGTTACGGATTACAAAATCAGCGATGTTATTATAGAGAAAACAGAGAAAAAATTCGGTTATCCCGTTGTTGTTAAGCCGGTAAACCTCGGCTCAAGTGTAGGCATCAGTAAGGCCGATAATAAGGCAGAATTTGAAGATGCTCTTGAGCTTGCTTTTACTTTTGCAGATAAAATTCTTGTTGAGCCTGCCGTTGTTAATCTTAAAGAAATCAACTGCTCTGTTGTTGGCGATTATATGGAGGCAGAAGCCTCGGAGCTTGAAGAGCCCGTTTCCGCAGATAAGATTCTTTCCTATAAGGATAAATATTTGGATGGCGGCAAGAAAACAGGCGGCAGTAAAGGCATGACAAGCCTTAAAAGAAAAATTCCCGCAGATATTCCTGCCGAAACCGCAACGGAAATTAAAAAAATTGCCGTAGAGGCTTTCAAGTATCTTGATTGTAACGGTGTTGTCAGAATAGATTATCTTATGAATTCCAAAACGGGCGAATTCTGGATAAATGAATTTAACACAATTCCCGGCTCGCTTGCATTCTATTTGTGGGAGCCGCTCGGAATTAAGTATTCTGAACTGCTTGACAGGCTTATTTCGCTTGCTCTTAAAAGGCAACGCAATCGTGAGGAAATTACGTATTCGTTTGATACAAATATTCTTTCCTCCGGTGCGCTTGGCGGTGCAAAAGGCTCAAAGGGCTCAAAAATGTAATGATAACAGGTGCGCTTAGGGCCCATCATAATGAATAATAAAATTAAATATTTTAATTTATTAAGGCCGCCGATGCTTTTGTGTCGGCAGCCTTTTTCGTTAATTCTTTATAATTGCTTTATTGCTTGCAAAATCAAAACGCAGTATTTGCAGAATATATTTAGCGCCGATTTCTTGTTTTATTAAGCATAATACCCAAAATTATTATGAAAATATGATAAAATTGTTGCAAAATGCATTAAAATGTAGTAAAATGGTTATACAGAAGATGTAATCTGTATATATTTACTTAAAGGCGGAATGATTTTATGCGTTACGAAATTAAAGGCACACCGTTCCCGGCTGCAATTTGTTATCTTGAAGCAGGTGAGCAGATGATAACGGAGGGCGGTGGAATGTCTTGGATGAGCCCAAACATGATAATGGAAACCACCACAAACGGCGGTCTCGGCAAAGCTATCGGCAGAATATTTACTCATGATAAGATGTTTCAAAATCGCTACACTTGCCAAGGCGGAAACGGAATGATTGCTTTTGCTTCTTCTTTTCCGGGCGATATAAAAGCAATTGAGGTGCGCCCCGGCGAAGAAATCATTTGCCAAAAGAGTGCTTTTTTAGCATCAACGCCCGGTGTTAATATGGAAGTGTTTTTCAGAAAAAAACTCTCTTCCGGTTTATTCGGCGGTGAAGGTTTCATTATGCAAAAGTTTAACGGTCAAGGCATGCTCTTTATTGAGATAGACGGCTCGGCGGTTGAATATAATCTTCAGCAGGGTGAAAAACTGATTTTGGATACAGGTCATCTTGTTATGATGAGTGCCACTTGCTCGCTTGATGTGCAAACGGTAAGCGGAATTAAAAATGTGCTGTTTGGCGGCGAAGGCTTGTTTAACACGGTCGTAACGGGCCCCGGCAAGGTCATTGTTCAAACAATGCCTATTCCGAATCTTGCAAATGCCATTATCCCGTATTTGCCCGCCAATTCAAATAATTCATGATACCTCTGTGATAACTTTTCTGGGTTTCACTAATAAAAAATCCTCCTCACGATGCCTCGTGGGGAGGGTTTCTTTTATTCCGTCTTTATGTTAAAGCTTTTCGGCAGCTTTGATTTCTTTGTCTTCTTTTTCTTCCTCCGCAAGCTCAAGAACTTCATCTCTATGCTCAGCTTCTTTGTTTATAAACATTAAAAGAAATGCAGTAAGCAGGCCTGCTGCGGCAAATAAAGTTGAATATCTGCCGATTTTTTCGGAAAGCACTGCGCCGATTGCAGCACCCAAAACAAAGAAAAATATAATAGAGTAATATTTGAATGCGGTTTTTAGAATTGTTTTGTTTTTTGTTGTTACTGCGTTAAAGAGGTGTTCGGTTCCGCTTCTCAAATTTCCTGTGCACATAGTTGTTGTCAGCGGAACACCGCTGATTTGCCTAAAGCTTTGAACCTGAAGTGAGCACACAAACGCAACCAACGCATTAGTAAAAATATTGTGTGTTCTTGTTGGCTCAACAAATGAAATAAAAATAAGCACAATTATTTCCGCTGCAACAGTTATTTGCCTCCAATGAATATAGCTGCTTTGCTTAAAGCGTTTTTTAACAACCTCGGCGCAAAAAACGCCGCAGGCAAATGCCGTTATCGGAATTAAATAAAAAAACGCATCTTTAAAATCGCCCTCGGCAAGTTTTGCTCCCATTAAAACTATGTTGCCCGTTTCGGCATTTGCAAAAACTTTGCCTCGGCAAATATAGGTGTGTGCGTCCAAGAAACCGCCTACCGTAGCCAGTATTGCGCCTAAAAGCAGCGATTCGGACATTTGCTTTTGCTTTTTCATGATAACTCTCCACACATTTATATATGTTATAATTTATATCTATATAATTCTATCACTCTGAAGCGGCATTTGTAAATATTTATAATTTATTAAAATAAGCGTTTTGTTTGCACATATTTTATACAATTTTGCAAATGCGTTTGTTATATTCAATGAAAAAAAACAGTTATAAAGAAATGTGTTTCAATTTGCCGGGTAAGCTTTTAAATCACTGCCTGTATTTCTTTGCCTGCAAATTAAACATATATGCGTATTTGCCGCCTGCCGCCATAAGCTCGGCATGGGTGCCGCTTTCTGCTATTTCTCCGTTTTCCATCACATAAATTTTATCCGCTTCAACGGTGGTGGAAAGCCTGTGCGAAATGAAAATAACGGTTTTGTTTTTTGCCGCCTTTTGCATTGCAAGGTTTAATTTGTATTCCGCAATCGGGTCTAAATTGGCAGAGGGTTCATCCATAATAACATATGGGCACCGTTTATAAAAAGCCCTTGCGATTGCCGCTTTTTGTGTTTCACCGCCTGAAAGCATAACGCCGTTTTCATCAAATTCACGCAGCAGGGGAGTGTTAATTCCGTTTTGCAGCTTTTTTGAAAAACCTGCATTTTTTAGTGCAGTTAAGGCATCTGCCTCGTCAACATTGTTTGAAAGAGCCACATTTTCTCCAAGCGTTGCCGCAAAAAGCTGAAAATCCTGAAACACTGCCGCAAATCTGCCGCGATGGGATTCAAGCGATTCATTCTTAATGTTTTTGCCGCCGATTAAAATTTCGCCGCTGCTAACATCATAAAGCCTCAGCAACAAATTTGTAAGCGTTGTTTTGCCTGCACCGTTGTAACCCACAAGCGCAATTTTTTGATAAGGCTCAATCGTAAGGTTGATGTTTTTCAGCACCGGCTTTGATGTGCCGGGATATGTAAATGAAACATTTTTAAGTTCTATTTTTTGCGGCTCTCCGCATTCTGCTTTGTGATTGCCGCCCTTAATTGTGCTTTCTTTGGAAAGAAATTCGCGGAATTTGCCAATCATTTTCGTTTGTTGAGAAAATTCACGAGCTATGTAAACGGTTAGAAAAGAAAAAGAAGCCGCAATGCTCCATGCGCCGTTAAAGGCGGCGATGAAATCGCCGGCAGAAAGTGTTTTTGCTTTCAGTACTCCGTAGCCGAGGTAAAGCGGAAGCACAACCATGAAGCCGAAAATTTGCACGCCGCTTTCCTGAAAGAAATAGATAAAATCGATTTTGCCAACATATTTGCGCTGATTTTTGATAACCTCATCTGCCGCTTCGTTGTATCTTTTGATAAGCAACGGCCGAATTCCGTTCATGCGCACCTCTTTGGCGTAATCCTGCAAATAGAATATGCGTGCAAAATAATCCGCTTTTCTGTGCTTCTTGTTATTTTCAATTTGGCGCTCCGCCTGTAAATTGCCTATTTTTTTGCTCAGCGGAGTGAAAATAATAACAGTGGCAAGAATTATCAGCATGCAAATCGGATCAAGCGCCAAAATAATTCCGCATATCGTTATAAATGAAACCACTTCGCCGATGTAGCGGCGTATAAGCGTTAAAATCTGATTTAAATTGCCTGTTGAAGATTCAACGGCAAGAATAAAATTGTTATAAAAATAAGGGTCGTCATAAGAAGCAAGATCAAGTGATTTTGCTTTGTTGTAAAATATTTTGCTTAGCCCGGCATTTGCTTTTTCACGGGCAATGTTCCAATAAAACTCACGAAAAAGGCAGGTTGCCGTTGTGCTTGCAATTAAAACAACCGCAATGGCAACAACGGCATAAAGAATTTGCCGTGCATTGCTGCCGCTTTCAACAGTGTCAACCACATATTTAGCACCTATAACGGCAATCAGCCTTGTTGGCAGAGTGGCGAATATACCGGAAAGTGCCTCGCCGATAACAAGCAGCGGCGATATTTTAAAAAGCAGCTTTATAAAGTAAAATATGTTTGCACTTGTTGATAAGCTGGATTTTGCTTTTTCCATTATTCCTCCTCCTTTCTATAGCTTGATGCTTGCAGAGCAAACATCTTTGCGTATTTGCCGCCTGCCGCCATAAGCTCGGCATGGGTTCCGCTTTCGGCAACGGTGCCGCTTTCCATAACCATGATTTTATCTGAAAGCACCGCACTTGAAAGCCTGTGCGAAATGTAAATAACCGTTTTGTTTTTAGTTGCCGCAATCAGGTTTTCATACATTTTGTATTCTGCAATCGGGTCAAGTGCAGAAGACGGTTCGTCAAGCACGGCGATGTCGAATTTGCGTGCAAACATTCGCGCCACGGCTGTTTTTTGCGCTTCGCCTCCCGAAAGGCCTGCGCCGTTTTCGTCAAATTCACGGGTTAAAACGGTGTTTGCGCCTTGCACAAGGGTGCACACCTTGCCATATGCACCGCTGCGCTTCAAAGCCTCTTCTGCAATAATTTCATCTTCCGGCGAACATTCTCGGCACATTATGTTTTCATTTACGGATAAGGCAAAGTTTTTATAGTCCTGAAAAACGGTTGCAAATTTTGCACGCAGGCTTTCAAGCTCATATTCTTTTAAATTTACACCGTTGTAGAGTATTTCGCCGTTGTCGGGGTCGTAAAACCGCAGCATCAGTTTTATAAGTGTGGTTTTGCCGGCACCGTTAATACCCACCACGGAAACGGTTTCGCCCTTGTTGATTTTAAAACTTAAATTTTGCAGTGAGTATTTTTTTGCCGCAGGATATTTAAAGCAAACATTTTTAAACTCCAGATTTTCAAATTCGCCGGCCTTTTTATTGCCTGATTTAATTTTTGTTTCATAATTAAAAAAGTCGTGCAGATTTTGAAAATAAAGTGCGGCGGCGGATAATTCCGAAAAGCCGTTTGCAATCCTGTTTGCCGCTTCACGCACGGAATTTATTGATGAAAGAACAACGGAAAATCCCGAAATCTGCAAATTTTTTGTTACCGCAAATTGATAGCCGGCATAGGCGTATGTGCCCAGTATCGGAATAAATTCGCCAAGCAGCGAGCTGAGCATGCTGAATAAAAACAGCTTAATGCCGTATCTTTTTAAAATGGCAATGTTATCCGAAACGGCACAATCAAATCTTTTTATGATAACCGAAAATATGTTTGATGTGCGGATGTCTTTTGCGTAATCCTTTAAAAACAAGGTTCTTTGTGCATATGCTTTTATTCGATTGTTTGTTGTCATTTCCAAATCACGCTTAAAAACCGTTTTGCTTTTGATGAGTTCAACCATAAAAACAAACAGCAGCGGAAAAAGAAAAATCAGGTAAGAAGCATCAATCGCAGCCACAAGCCCGATTACCGAGATAAATGATATTATTCCGGCAATCACATTTGCAAAGCTGTAGCTGAAAGCTATGAAATAGCCGCTTGTAAGTATTTCTGTTGCTCTTTGGTATTTGTCGTAGAATTCAGGGTCCTCATAGCAGCTTATGTCTGCCTCGGCAGCTTTTTTGAAAATCATATTATTCATGGCCTTGAAAATATCTTTTTGAATAACAAGACCCTTGTAATCGCTTACGCACATTATAACTTCGCTTAAAAGCGAAACCCCGGCAAAGGCAAGCACGGTTTTTGCGTAATATGCAAAATCGTGTCCGCCTTCAATAACGGAAAGCAGCGCTTTCAAAAACAGAACGCTTTGCAAAAAATTTGTGAAAAGCATTGAGGAAACCATTGCGATAACCTGCCAAAGCATAAAAGTTTTGCTGCATTTAAAAAGTATTTTCAGCGCATATGCGATGTTTTTTAATATGGGCACTTTTGTGTTTTCGTGAACTTGTATCCAGCCCATTTTTCAACCTCCTTGATCAAGTGTCGGTAATACGCCTGCTAATCCGAATGTGAATAAAGCAGAAGTTTTTATATATATTTTTGCTTTGCCGTTTTTGCATAAAAAAAGCCGCCGGCAATCAAGCCGGCGGCGCAAAAAGCAATGGCAATATATTATAAACTGCCCGGGGGATTTGGGAAGCTTATTTATATAAAAGCGTGCGTGCGAACACAGGATGATTTTTTAAAGAATTGTATAAAATTGTTTTTTTGCCGTAATAATATGGAACATAGGTTGATGTGTTTCTGTATTTTCTCATTATGTGTTCGCCTCCTTTTCGTGATTATTTGTAAATATTCGTTTAATGAATTTTTTGTAGTATAGCATATTGCACAAATTTTGTCAAATAAATTGATTTTACATAAATTTGACATAATTTGAATTTGCATTTGATTAACTGTTGATAAGGTTTTCCGCAGATGATATACTAAAGATATACAGGCTATTTATCGGGCACATATTTCATAAATGCTTGTTTATTGTTTGGTTTATGTCAAATATTTTTAATTTGAGGTAGAGTATGGATATATTTTCATTTTTCTCAATGCTCGGCGGCCTTGCGCTGTTTCTTTACGGCATGAATTTAATGGGCAACAGGCTTGAAAAACTTTCCGGCGGTAAGCTTGAGCGTATTCTTGAAAAGATGACGGATAAAACTTATAAGGGCGTTTTGCTCGGCTGTGCCGTAACGGCGGTTATTCAGTCATCTTCCGCAGTAACGGTTATGGCGGTTGGCTTTGTAAACTCCGGCATAATGGAACTTTCAAGGGCAATCGGTGTTATCATGGGTGCTAATGTGGGCACAACCGCAACGGCTTGGATTCTTTCGCTTACGGGAATAAGCGGCGACAGTTTAATTATGAATCTTTTAAAGCCATCCTCTTTTGCACCCGTTCTTGCTGTTATAGGCGTGTTTCTTTTGATGTTTTCAAAAAATGAAAAGCGCAATAATGTGGGCGGCATCCTTGCGGGCTTCGGCATTCTTATGATGGGCATGGAATTTATGAGTGATTCTATGTCCGGCCTTGCAGAAAGCGAAAAATTCGTTTCGGTTTTCACCAAATTCAGCAATCCGGTTCTCGGCATTCTTGTTGGCATGGTGCTTACTGCCGTTATTCAGTCTTCCTCAGCTTCTGTGGGTATTTTGCAGGCACTTGCTCTCAGCGGCTCCGTTTCTTTTGCAACGGCTTTTCCGATTATTCTCGGTCAAAACATCGGCACTTGTATAACTGCACTTATTTCTTCAATCGGCACAAGCAAAAATGCAAAGCGCACGGCTGTTGTGCACCTTTATTTTAATGTTATCGGCGTGCTTCTTGCCGCAGCTTTGTTTTACGGCGGCAATGCCATTTTCAAATTTGATTTTCTTAACGACAGCGTCGGTGCGGCGCAAATAGCTATGATTCATTCGGTGTTTAATGTGGTTTCAACTCTTGTGTTGCTTCCCTTTACAAAGCAGCTTGAATTTCTTGCCTGCAAAACCGTTAAAACAAGTGATAAGCACACTGCAGAGGCTCCGCTTCTTGATGATCGCTTTCTTATTAACCCAAGCTATGCGGTTGAAAAGAGTGAGGAACTTACGGATAAAATGGCGGATCTTGTTGAAAATTCCGTTTCCACCGTATTCTCGCTTGTTAAGAATTATTCTGATGAAAAGGCCGAAAAGGTTAAGGCAAATGAAAATAAGATAGACAGATATGAGGAAGTGCTTGAGGCTTATCTTGTTAAAATCAGCGCAATGAATTTAACGGATGAAGACAGTAAAAAGGTTTTCCTTCTTCACCATGCAATTGAGGAATTTGAAAAAATCGGCGATTACTGCGAAAATGTGCTTAAAATCAAAAAGAGCATTATTAAAAGCAACACTGTTTTCTCGGAAAAAGCAAAATATGATCTTTCGGTTATGATTGCGGCCACAATGAAGATAATAAATCTTACAATGGATGCCTTCAGAAACGGTGATCTTGAAAAAGCACATAAGGTTGAACCGCTTGAATCCGTTATCGATAAATTGAAAAAGGAACTCAAAAACAGGCATCTTAAAAGAATTGAAGAGGGCAAATGCTCTGTTGATCAGGGCTTCCTTTATCTTGATATGATAAATGCGTTTGAGCGTATGTCCGATCACTGCTCAAGCCTTGCAGTTTCAATGATTGAGCTTGAAGCAGGCGATTACAATGTGCACGAATATACAAGAGAACTTAAAGCCACGGATAAGAATTTTGTTGAAGCGGTTGATAAGTATCTTGAAAAATATTCACTCAGCTAACAGGCTGTGTGCTGAACGGAGGTTTTAATATGCCGTTAATTTATATTCTTGAGGATGACAGCAGCGTAAGAGAACTTGAAACATATGCTCTTCAGGGAAACGGTTTTGAGGTTGAGGGCTTTGAGGAGCCTAAAAGCTTTTATAATGCGCTTGGCAAGAAAAAGCCGGATCTTATAATAATTGATGTTATGTTGCCGGGTGAGGACGGTATTTCAATAACAAAAAAACTGCGTGCAAGCTCTGAATTCAAGCGAATTCCGGTTGTTATGGTAACTGCCAAGGATTCCGAAATCGATGCAATTAAAGGGCTTGATTGCGGAGCAGACGATTACATAACAAAGCCGTTTTCCGTTATGATTTTTATATCCCGTGTTAAGGCAGTGCTGCGCCGTGTAAGCGAAAACGATGAACGCCGTGATTATTCTTATAAAACCATTACGGTTGATGATAAAAAACACAAGGTTTATTCAAACGGCAAAGAGATTGAATTAACCTTTAAAGAATATGAAATATTAAAATATCTGTTGCGAAATAAAGGCATCGCCGTAACAAGAGAGCAGCTCCTCAACAAGATTTGGGGATATGACAGTGAAAGCGAAACCCGCACGGTAGACAGTCATATTCTTACTCTTCGTAAAAAGCTTGGCGAAAGCGGCGCCCTTATAGAAACCATTCGCCATGTCGGTTATAAGCTTGGTGATTAAATGAATTGGAGAATTTTTAAAGGCGCTTTTGCGGCTTCGGCATCGGCGGTTTGCGTTGCCGTAATCATTTCTGTTATCATTGCTCAGTCTTCCTATTCGGGAAGCGGCATAAGCATGCTCACTGTTTATATTCTTGCCGGTTCATTGCCGTCGCTTGTGCTTGCTGCATTTTTTTCTCTTGCGGCTGCATATTCCGTTTCAAAAAGGCTTGCGGGCGAAATTGAAAAAATGGGCGATGATATTAAAAAAATCAGTAAAAACTGCAAATATGATGAATTGCAGCCGTTTGCCGATAAGGTGCAGGAGCAGCTTGATGAAAAAGAGCGCTTGCTCAATATGAAAAAATGCTTTACTGCAAATGTGTCGCACGAATTAAAAACTCCGCTTACCTCCATATCCGGTTACGGAGAAATGCTGCAAGGAAATATGGTTAAGCCGGAAGATGTGCCTCAAATCGGCGGAATTATTTATAAGGAATCTCAGCGCCTTATAAATTTAACACACGATATTATTCAGCTTTCGCAGCTTGAGGAATATGATTATAAGCCGATAATAGATTATGTTGATCTTATGCCGGTTGTTAATTACTGTGTTGATGTGCTTAAATTTAAAGCGCAAAAAAAGAATGTGGAAATTACCGTTAACGGCACCGATTGCAAGGTGAAGGGCACAAAATCGCTTATAGAAGAGCTTGTGTATAATCTTGTTGAAAATGCCATTAAGTATAATGTGGACGGCGGTAAAGTAACCGTTGATGTTTCCGAGGAGGATAATCAGGTTTGCTTAAAAGTTTCAGACACGGGTATCGGCATACCGGAAAAATATTTGGGCAGGGTGTTTGAACGCTTTTTCAGGGTTGATAAATCCCGTTCAAAGGCAACGGGCGGCACCGGGCTCGGCCTTGCAATAGTTAAGCACACGGCTGAATATCTCGGCGGCAGCGCTTCCGTTAAAAGCAAAGAAAATGAAGGCACGCAAATTATTATCAGGCTTGCAAAATAATCGGTGATAAATTATAATAACTATATCAATTTTTTATTTCGCAGGTAAAACCATATGTCTATTCAGCAAGGCAATTATTTAAAAGAATTAAGAGTTAAAAACGGCCTCAGCCAAGAAAAGCTTGCAGAGCGTCTCGGTGTTTCAAGGCAATCCGTTTCAAAGTGGGAGCAGGGCTATGCCGTGCCTTCGTCAGATAATGTGCTTGAACTTTCTAAGCTCTATGGAATTTCGGCAGATAATATTCTGAATTGCGAAGTTCCTCAGGCTGCCGAAGATGAAAAAATTTCAAAGGTTGCTTTGGGCGAAGAAATTTCAAAATCGCAAAAATCGCAGCAGACTGATGTGCTCAATGATGCAGTTGCCGAAAAAGAGCACGAAACAAAAAGCTCGGAAAAGCATAAAAAGCACAGCTGGCTGTTTGCCGCATATCCTTGCATTGCCGTTTTTGTAACACTTGCGCTCGGTGCGTTTGATTCCGCGCTTTGGAAAACCTCTTGGATTTTCCTGCTCACAATTCCTCTTTATTACACCGGCTCAATAGCAATCAGAAAAAAGAATCCGCTGATTTTTTGCTATCCCGCAGTTGTTATTATTGTGTATTTGCTTTGCGGATTTTATGCCGGTTTGTGGCATCCTTTGTGGATTCTTTTTGCCACAATTCCGATTTATTATATTGCATCAGGGTATGCATATAAAAACCATAAGCGCAAATAATCAATTTAATATTAAAGCTAAACCGCACGGAATATCGCATAACCGTGCGGTTTTTTTGTATGTAAACCGCTGTGTAAACAGAAGTTGCGCCCTGTGTAAACCAAAGTTGGTGGTGATTTTTGCTGCGTTTTGCTATCCTTGAATCACGGCAAAGGAAATGCCGCAAAATCAATTATCTATTATATTATGGGAGAACACAGTAATGGCAATTTACAAAAAAGAACATTTCGGAATAGCAAGAAAAATAGTTTCAAATATGACCTCTGAAAGCTGGGAGCAAATCCCGCATATGTCTGCAAGCTATGAAGCAGATGTAACAGATTTTCTTAAGGAATGTAAAAAACTTAATGCAGGCTCAAGTGAAAAGATAACTATAAACACGGTTATGATGAAGGTTATATGTGAGGGCTTGAAGGCTGCGCCGAAGATGAATACAACGCTTGATTTTAACAGAAATCTTGTTAGAGGCACTTTAAATAATCATGATCAAATTGATATTTCAATGCCCACAATGCTTTCAACCGGAGAGATGATGACTCTTAATATGCACGATATGGGGAATAAAACTTTGCAGGAAATGGCAGCGGCGGTTAACGACACAATCAGGCGTGCCAACAACAGCGATATGAATGAGGTTATGTTTGAGGTGGCTATGGATAACACCGTAAACGGGTTGAAAAAAGGAAAGCTTAAGCAAACCCTTTGCCGCCTTTTCGGCTCTAAGATGCCGGGCAAGCATAAGGTTCACACTTTGTCGGGCCAAGCAAAAAAAGACTATTATGCAATCCCCGTTGAAGACAGGCTCACAAAGCATGATATAGAGCAGGGCACAACCACTGTTTCCAATCTTGGCTCGGTGTGCAGAAATCAAAAGGGAATGTGTATGCTGCTTGAAATTATTCCGCCGCAAACAACGGCGTTTGCCATCAATGCCGTTCAGGAACGCCCTGTTGTTGTTACAGATGAATTCGGATGCAAAAAAATTGAAATTCGTTCCATTATGCCGATAACGATTGCAGCAGATCACCGTGCGCTTGATTTTGGCGATTGTGTTCCGTTTTTGAATAAGCTTGATGAGATATTCGCAGATCCTCAAATCATTTATAAATGGTGCAAAAATTCAAGCAGTGAAATTGAAATGGAAGAAGCTTGCTGATTTAGAATATTATCAAAACCAAAGCCGCCGATACTTTTGCATCGGCGGCTTCTTTTTCAATTCGGTAAAGGCATGATTTTGATTTAACAAAATCCGTGTTGCCGAATTTGGTCTTTATTCAGTTTGTTAATGAAAACTCGTATTCAAGATAATACATATTATTTTCATCGGTGTTGTCGTAGATTTCAAATGTAATGTTGCTTGTTTCATCTTGCAAGGTGTATGCTCTCATGATTTTTGAAGTTTCTCCGGGCTGCGTTAAGCTAACATCGGTAAGTGCCGAATCATCGCTTGTGCCAAGCAAAGTTTTTGAAAGAGTATCATCGTTTTGAAGAGCAATTGTGTAAAGTGCATTATCAAAAGCAATCGCCGTGCTTGAATTGTTTTTAAATGAATATGTAACAATTATTGCCGGTTTGCCGTTTGCATCTGTTGTTTTTGAAACATCGGTAACATCGCAAACGAAATTGCCAAGCTCGTCGCCCTGAACAAGATTATCTGAATTGTCGCCGATTGCATCGGAAATGTAGGAATCAAGCTGGTCGGGATTTTCGGCAATCTTAGTTGCGGCCACGCCGCCGATAACGCCGCCGATAACGCCGATAACAATATTTAAAATAAAGCTTACAAGTGCGCAAATTCCGCTCACTTTGGCTGTTTTGGGTCTGTCGTTCTTTTTGGTTAGAAAAATTATCAGTCCTGCAAGCGGAATGAAGAATGAAAGTATTGCCAAACCAACACTTGCTTTCTCTTCAATCGGCTGTTGAGGCATTCCGTAAGGCGGCACCTGTGCGCCGTTTTGCGGAGCGTAATATGCCTGCTGAGGCGGAGCTTGGTAGCCGGGTTGATTATAATTGCCCTGCGGTGCTTGGTTTGCCTGCGGAGCATAATATGTGCCCTCCTGCGGGGGAGTGGTGTAGCTTTGGCCCTGCGGCTCTGCGTAGGAAGGTGCGCTTTGCGCTCCCTGTACAGGCTCGTTGATTTGCTCGGGCTTAGGATCACTTGTAGGCTGAACTTGCGCATTTGTATTCGGTTGTGGTGCGCCGCCGGATGTGGTTTCGGTGTTGTTTAAATTGTTTTCGTAATCAGCCATAATGCCAATCTCCTTTGCTGTTGTTAAAATCATAATACCATATATTGTGTTATGATGTCAATAAAAGTTATATTTTGTATTTGGGAAATGGTAAAAGAACTGTAATTCTCTTTTTGCTTTAATTGATTGCGCCGCTCATTGTGAGATATTCGTCAATATAATCGCCGTCTGCTTGATCTTCGTTGTTGTGAATTTCAACATTGATATCGCGGTCCTTGCTATCAAGCTTGTAAATAGCCTTGATTTCGGCGGTTTCTCCGGGAGCAAGCGTTTTGTTGAAGGTTATATCCGCTGCGCCCTCTGCCGGCAGGGTTTCATAAATCGGTGAACTGTTTTGGTAAACCTTCACATATAATGCCGATAAAAAGTTTGCGGGGTATTCTGAATTGTTCGTGAATTCGTAGGCTATCACAACAGCGTCGTTGCCTTGGTAATCCTTGGCGTATTCGGCGCTTTTAACAGTGCATTTGTAATCGAAAATTGTGTCCGTCACCAAATTTGAGTCCGTTTCGTAAGAATAGTAATCGGTGTCGTCGAAAAAATCGTCAAAGCAGTTATAAAAGGTTTCCGTTGCGAACAGCATTACCACGCAAAGAAGCACATAGGCGATTATTCTGGTGATGTAGCTCACAAGCGCGCATATGCCGCTTGCTTTTGCCGTTTTCGGGCGGCTTTCACGCTCTACAAGGAAAATGATAAGCCCTGCAATCGGCACGAAAAACGAAAGAAGCACATACCACACATTTGCCTTTTGCTCAATCGGTTGAACGGGGTAAACGCCGGCCGGCGGATAATAAGCTGCCTGCTGAGCAGAATAAGCATTTCCTTCAGGTGCGCTCTGTTGGCCCGGCTGAGCGTAATAAGCGTTTCCGTCGGGTGCTCCCTGAGGGCTCGGCTGTGCCTGCCGTGGGTTAAAATATGTTCCCGCTTGCGGATTCGCATAATACGCCGCTTGCTGCGGATTGGCATAGTCCTCGCCGAAAGCCGCTTGATTTTGGCGCTCGGTAAAGTTGTTTTGATTTTGAATGTTTTGGTTTTCTGCGCCCGATTCGGCTGTCGGTTTGTTTGTTTGATTATTATTTTCGTAGTCGGCCATGGTGCCAACCTCCTTACTGTTTATATAAAAAGTATATCATACGGAATTTAAGGCTGTCAATCGCCGCGGCGGCACGCAATAACCGCCGAGGTAAAAAATATAATATGAAATTTGTGTATGTTGCATAGGCAAATCGAAATATATTTCAATCAGTGTGTTTTGGCACGGAGCTTTTTATTGAAGCTTCATTGTGAATACGCTGAAGTCTTTTAAATTCGGGCAATAATAAAAAGCATCACAGTCGGTCGTCATTCGGCTTTATCGTCTGTGATGCTTTAATATAATATTTTTCGTTATTCTTCATGCCAAGGCAGTTCAATAACAGTCGGTTCGTGGTGAACGGCAGGAAGATATTTTTCCACAATATCTTTTGTTTTAAATTTTAGGCTTGATGTGTTAACACAGGGGTGGCAGCCGAGCGTGTCGCTTTCAAAAACAGCCTTGTCTACCACAAGGCGAACACGGTTTTCGCTGTCGTTCATAAGCCCCATAATTGAAACCGCACCGGGTGAAATATTAAGGAACTTTTCCATATATTCGGGTGATGCAAACGAAAGGCGAGAGCAGCCGAGCGGAGCCGTAATGTCTTTTGTTTTAAAAGGCTTGTTGCCGGGCATCATCAAAAGGTAAAAATCAGTTTTTTGTCTGTTGCAAAGAAAAAGATTTTTGCAAATCAATGTGCCCAAAACATCATCTATTCTGTTGCAGGCCTCCATTGTGTCTGCCGGCTCATGATCCGTTCGTTCGTATTCGATTCCAAGTCCGTCAAGAAAATCGTAAACTTTTATTTCCTTTTCAAGTCTGCCTGTTTCGTCTTTGGGTCTGCCCTTAAATAATTTCATTTTTATTCCCCGTACATATAATTTGTTGCAAATATAAGCTTGCCGCCGCTGTAATATGTGCGCGGCACTCTTCTTGCAATGCGGCAAGGCAGTTCATAATTGAATGAATATGCCGCCTCTGAAACCTCTTCCATGGAAAGAGTTAAACCACCGTCTGTGCCAATTAGCGTTACCTTGTCTTTAATTTTAATATCTATGTCGGTTACGTCAATCATAAATTGATCCATGCAAATTCTGCCGATAATCGGGGCGAATTTACCGTTAACAATAACCTTGCCTTTATTTGAAAGGCAGCGTGGATATCCGTCTGCATAGCCAACGGGAACAGTCGCAACCTTTGTTTCTTTTGTTGTAACATATGTGCCGCCGTATGATATTTCTCTGCCCGGCTCAAGTGTTTTAATGTGCGAAATATGCGTTGTCCATTGCAGGCAGGGTTTAATTGAAAGAAGGCTTTTGTTAACTTCGGCAGACGGATAAAGCCCGTAAAGAATTATTCCCATTCGGCACATATCAAAGCATTCGTCAAAGTTCATTATTCCGGCAGAATTGTTAATGTGCTTAATCGGTATGTTGATTCCTCTTGCTTCAAGCATTGAAACAAAGTCTTTAAAGCGCTCTCTTTGTGCTTTTGCCTTTGAAAGGCTTGCCTCATCCGCCGTTGCAAAGTGTGAAAACAGCCCTTCTGCTTCAATTCCGGGAAGCTTTGCTATTTCGGCGCATAAATCAGCGCTTTTTTCGTTTATTTGAAAACCTATTCGGCTCATGCCCGTGTCTATGCAAAAATGGAATGCAACCGTTTTGCCTTGGCGCACCGCTTCGTTTGAAAGTGCCTTTGCATCATCATAATGAAAAATCGGCACTCGAATATCATATTTAACAATTTCGCCAAACATTTCGGGTGCAACCCAGCCTAAAATCAGCACGGGAGTTTTGATTCCCGCTTTTTTAAGTTCAATTGCCTCCTCAATGCAGGCAACTCCGTAAAAATCGCACTTGTTTTCCAAGTGGCGTGCAAGCGCAACCGCGCCGTGGCCGTAAGCATCCGCCTTTATAATGCAAAGCAGCTTTACACCTTGCGGCACCTTTTTTCTTGTGTTTTCAAAATTATAGTCAACGGCATCAAGATCAATCGCTGCCTCTGTTCTGTAAAACATTATTTGATTACCTCTGAAAGCGGAGCTTTCTCAATTCCGCTTTTCACGAAAGCCTCATTAAGGCGTTTAACAAAATCAAGCGCTTTTGCGCCGTCACCGTGAACGCAAACAGAATGAGCCTCAATTTCAATTTGTTCGCCTGTAAAGGCTTTCACCTTGCCGTCTGTTATCATCTTGATAACTCTTTCCATGGCTTCGTTTTCATCCTCAATCATAGAGCCGGGCAGGCTTCTTTTGCGCAAAGAGCCGTCTGCCTCATATGCACGGTCGGCAAAAACCTCGCTTGCATATTTTAATCCTCTGCTTTTTGCTTCGTTGATCATTTCCGAGCCTGAAAGAGCCAAAAGAATCAAATTTGAATCAAAATCTTTGATTGCTTCAACAACTTCAATTGCAAGCTCGCGTTTTTTTGCCGCAGCGTTGTAAAGCGCACCATGCGGCTTAACATGGCTCAGTTTAAGCCCTTTTGCGCAGGCAAGCGCCGATAAAGCACCAAGCTGATAAAGCATCAAATCATAAACTTCGCCGGGTTTTGTTTCAATTGCTGTTCTTCCGAAATTTTCTCTGTCTGCATATCCCGGATGAGCACCCAATGAAACCTTGTTGTTTTTGCAAAGCAAAACAGAATCAGCCATTGTGTGCAAATCTCCTGCATGAAATCCGCAGGCAATGTTTGCGCTTGTGATAAGCGGAATTATATCTGCATCGTGCTTTGCACCCTCACCCAAATCGCAGTTTAAATCTATTTTAAACATATGCCACCTCTGCCAATATTTTGGCTTTAATTTTTTCGTCAGTATTTAAGGCTTGTGTTTTTAACATCGGTTATAAACATATGCCCCGGTGCATGAGTTATTGCAATAGGAGGCTTACTGTTCATAACAGCGTTTTGCGGTGTAACTCCGCAAGGCCAAAAAACAGGAACCTCGTTGCTGTTTATTGTAACACTGTCTCCGTAATTGGGCAAGTGTATGTTTTTTATCCCTATCTGCTCAGGGCAGCCTATTTGAATAGGTGCGCCGTGAACTCTTGGCATTGCAGCCGTAACATTAACTGCCTTAACCACCAAGTCATTTGGAATCGGGCGCATTGAAACCACCATGTTGCCGCTGAAAGCGCCGGCGCTTTCAAGTTTTATGCTTGTGTTAAACATAGGCACATTTTTGCCTTCTTCAATATGGCGAACGGGAATCCCGGCCTCCAAAAGCTCTGCTTCAAACGAAAATGAGCATCCTATTAAAAAATAAACAAAATCATCCTGCCAATAATCGCTGATGTCGCAAACCTCTTTTTCAAGCACTCCGTTTTCCCATATTCTGTATTTTGGAAAATCGGTGCACACATTTGCGCCGTTTGCCATGCTCTTAATTAACGGAGAGCCGCAATCGCCAACCTCAAGAATCGGGCATGGCTTGGGATTGCGCATACAAAAAAGTAAAAAATCATATGCCTGTTCTTTTGGCAAAATGCAAAGATTTGCCTGGGCATAGCCGTTGCACATTCCGGAGGTTTGCCCCGTGATTTCACCGTTTCTTATCAATTTGCGAACTTCGCTCGGCAATGCGTTTGAATAATTCATAATTTATCCTCACAAATTCAGTTATATTATTTGCCTTTTATTAAAATCTTAAGTCTTCAAAAAATCGCTGTTCTTCCTTTGCCGCAGCTTCGGCCTCAGCAAGAGAAACCGGCTTGAAGCGAATTGTGTTTCCGGGCTTAGCCTGTGCTAAAAGCGGAAGGTCGGCAGTGATTACTGTTATCGGCTTTGCGTATCCGCCTGTTGTTTGCCTGTCAGCCGCCAAAATTATCGGCTGGCCGTTTTTCGGCACCTGAACAGCACCGAAAGCAATGCCGTCCGAGATAATATCGGGCGTGCCTTTGCATTTAAGTGCAGCTCCGCTGAGGCGTATTCCCATCCTGTCTGCTTCGGCGGAAACCTTGTATTCCTCCGAAAAAAGAGTTTCAAGTGATTTTGAAGTAAACATATCATCCTGCGGACCCAAAACGCATCGCAGGGTTATTTCGTTGCCGTATTCAAATTCGGGAATTTCACGGCATTCAATCTTATTCGGCAGCTCACCGCCGAAGATTTTAATTTCGTCCTTGCATTTCAGCGCCCTGCCTTCAAATCCTCCCATCTTCAGCTTCAAATCTGTTGAACGGCTTCCGAGCACCTGAGGCACATCTATGCCGCCGCTTATTGCAAGATAGGCTCTTGCGCCGCTTATTGCTTCTCTCATCGAAAGCACGTCTCCGGCTTTGATTTTATATGCTTTGTTGGTTTTGATAGGCACGGTGTTTATTGATGCTTTAAAATGTGCTCCGGACAATGCAATTGCACAATCTTCTCTGAAAAGAGCGGCAATTCCCGTGTATGTCATTTCAAGCACGGCGTCATTTGGGTTGTTTCCAATAAGCAGGTTAGCAGCTTTTGCAGCCTTACAATCCATTGCTCCGCATTGGGTAAAGCCAAGGCTCATGCTTCCGAATCTGCCGCCGTCTTGCACCGTGGTAAACAGCCCGGGGCGCACAATCAATATGCTCACAGGCGCACCTCCCCAATGTCTGCTTTGTATTTTCCGCTTTCAATAAGCTTTTCTATTTCAAAAAAGTCGCTTTGCGAAACGGGCTCAAACTTTATGCAATCGCCCGCACGGTAAAGAATGGGATCATCGGCCGATTTATCATAAACCTTAATCGGCGTTTTGCCGATAAGCTGCCAGCCGCCCGGCGAGCTAATAGGATAAATTCCGGTTTGTTCTCCGCCTATGCCGACGGAGCCGCTTGGAATTGAAATGCGCGGTGAATCAAGCCGCGGGCACGAAATTCGCTTATCCATGCCGCCCAGATAAGCAAAGCCAGGCAAAAAACCAAGCATGTAAATAAGATATGCTCTTTCGGAATGAATTGCAATAACTTCTTCCTTTGAAAGCCCAGTGTGGTGGCAAACCGTTTCTATGTCCGGCGCAAAATCGCCGTCATAGCAAACCGGTATTTTAAAAAGTCTGCGTGCTTTTTTGCCGGATGCTTTAATATGCCTTATAATCCTTTTTAATTCCGGTATCAGTTCGTTGTGAGATATTATGCAAGAATCATAAATAACAGTGGCAGATGAAAAAGCGGGTATAAATTCAATGATGCCTTTGATCTTTTTTTGCTTTGCAATTCTGACAAATTCGGTTACACATGAATTTGCCGCTTCACTAATCTCGTTTGAAAAGCAAACCGTAACGGCACCGTCACCGCATTGTAAAAACGAATATTTCATTCTGTGAAAAATCCTTTTTTTATTGTGTTTTTAAACCAATCCTCGGTTTTGTCTTCAACCGTTGCGGGATATTCAATAAGTGCCTTCATCATTGAAAGCATCGGAATGTTTATGCTTTTTCCGATTCCGTCAATATAAGGCCTCGGCTCGCCGTACATATCAAGCATGCCTACTGCCGCCGCTGCGTCCATTGCCGCCGATTGATCCTCTTCATTATGCAAAAGCTGCGGCTTGCCGATTAAAAATGCGGTTGCCGCCATAAGTGCATCGCAGCCCCAGTCCGAAACTGTTGCCGTTATTATGTTGTCTGCCGCACTGCTTGCAAGTATTCCGAAACCCGTGCCTGCCTTGCAGCCACCAAGCTCGGCATACGGCACATATTTGCGGATGTGATCTTCAATGGCTGCCATGCCTATTTCATTGCCTAAGTCGCCGATTGAAAGATTAAATATTCCAAGCTTTTGGCAACGCATAAACAAAATATCAAATTTTGCTTCAAGATCAGATGTGTTAACGCCTACAGCATTGTGGTAGTAGCCGTTTTTGTTTCTGCCCGGAGCCTCTATGCTCACAACGGCACAAGGTTTGCCGTGGGATAAAATCTCATCGCATTGTGCCTCGGCTTCATCGTCTTTCTTTGTGAATTCAACAATGCAAACCGTGTTGTCTTCAATATTGTCAATATCGTCTGTTGTTTTGAAATAAAGCACATTGCTGATTGCTTTTATTGCTTTTTTACATTGCTCCGGCACAATCATAACAGGCTTTGCTCCGAATGCTCTCATTAAAAATCTTGCAAAAACGCAAGATGATATAATACCGTCTGTTTCGGCCTCGTTCCAAGGGTGCAGCACAAATCCCGTTAAAATAAACACCTTTTCGCCTTTTTTTATGTTTGCAATAAGCCCTTTTGCCGCATGGGTTGAAATTGGCTCACCCGTAAATTTGCGTGCGCCCGCATATAAAATTCTGCAAACGCCGTATCCTCTGGGATCAAGATTCATAAGAGAATCCAAATTGCAGCCGACATTATATTCCGTTAACTCAGATTTCGTCAGTGTGTGCATAATAAATTCCTTTCGGCGGCATAGACCGTTCCGTAAAACGGCTGCTTCCGCTGTTAGCCTTTCCGGCCACATTTTTAATGCTTTTCGAGCAGCCTGTTGTGGCCGGACAGACTGCTCGTTTCTTTAAAACCGATTTGTGCACAACTCAAGTTGCGCATTTTGATTATTGCGTGTTAAGCAGGCTTTATTCCGCAGCGCATTGTGCTTCAAAATCTGCAACAAGAGCATCTTGGATTTTCTTAAGCATTTCGGGTGCTTTTCCGCCTACTGCCTTGCCGTCAACCGTTTTAACGGGAATGCAGAAGGAGCCGGTTGAATGAACAATTATTTCGTCTGCATTCATAAGCTCGTCAAGCGTGTAGTCTCTTTCCTCTGTTTTGTAGCCGAGTTTTTCTGCAAAAGCAAGCAGGCGAAGTCTTGCCGTGCCGGGTAAAACTTTATCATCAAGCTGATGAGTAATAACGCAGCCGTCTTTAAAAATTGAAATATTTGAATGGGCGCATTCCGTTACAATATCGCCTCTGTGGAAAATTGCTTCGCTGCAATTTGCTCTTTCTGCCGCCGTGGCAGCAAGGCAAGAGGGAATAAGATTAAGCGTTTTTGCATTGCAATAATAAAAGCGCTTATCTTCATATGTTATAACATCAATAGGCTTATATGTATCTGCAACGGGGCAGGGAGTAAGCGTTATCCAAAGATTTGCTTTAATGTCTTTTGCATATATATGCTGCCTGAGGCCGCTGCCTCTTGTAACTTGCATATAAACGAATTGATCGCCGTCGTCCACCTTGCAAACAAGCTCCTTGAGCAGCTTTTCAAGCTCGCTTCTCTCAATCGGCATATTTATATCAAGAAGTTTTGCGCTGTTGTAAAATCTGTTTAGGTGAGCATCCAAATCAAAAATTTTGTGGTTGTGCGAATATGTGGCATCGTATATGCCGTCGCCAAACCAACAAACTCTGTCTGTCATCGGAATTTTCATATCCTCTATGAGTCCGTATTCGCCGTTGTAATAGCCTAAATTTTTCATTGATTATCTCTCCTTAGTCAAATATATATGTTCGTGAAATAAAAAAATGGGCATGGCGCAAAAAATGATTTGCTCCGTTGCCCATCTGTTTTCTATTTTAATACAGGTTTGTTAAAATGTAAATATATTTTTTTGAATTTTTTGTGCTTCACAATAATATTTTTTATAAATCGGCGTCAAGCTCAATCGGGCAGTGGTCGGAACCGAATATTTCCGTGTGTATTTCCGCTCCGGTCAATTTGCCGTTAAGCCTTTTTGATGCCACAAAATAATCTATGCGCCATCCTGCATTCTTTTCTCTTGCGTGAAACATATAGCTCCACCAGCTGTAGATTCCTGTTTTTTCCGGATAAAAGTATCTGAAAGTATCTGTAAATCCGCTGTTGAGCAGCTGTGAAAATTTGCTTCGTTCTTCCGGAGTAAATCCTGCGTTTTTTGTGTTTGTTTTTGGGTTTTTCAAATCTATTTCCGTGTGAGCCACATTTAAATCGCCACAAAAAACTACAGGCTTTTTTGCATCAAGGCTTAAAATATAGCTGCGAAAGTCATCTTCCCATTCCATTCTGTAATCAAGCCTTGCAAGCTCACGCTTTGAATTGGGCACATAAACCGTGCAAAAATAAAAATCTTCAAATTCAAGAGTAATAAGCCTGCCCTCATTATCATGCTGTGGCTTGCCCATTCCTAAGGAAACGGAAATAGGTTTGCGTTTTGTGAAAATTGCCGTGCCCGAATAACCTTTCTTTTCCGCATAATTCCAATATGCATAATAGCCCTGCGGTGCAAATTCAATTTGCCCCTCTTGCAGTTTTGTTTCCTGCAGGCAGAATATATCCGCATCTGCACTTTCAAAAAAATCCATAAAGCCTTTGTTCATGCAGGCACGCAGCCCGTTAACATTCCAGCTGATAAGCTTCATTTCCTTCATCCTTTCAATGCCGGCAATAAATTCAGTTTGCCAAAATCATATTTTGCTTGAATTCCGACTGCTTAAGAATAACATATTGTGTTGCTTTGCGCAATAAATTTTCCAAAAGCTCTTGACATTATTCTTTTTTTTGGTATAATAAACAGCGTTGAGCCGATACGGCGCATTCGGAAGTATAGCTCAGCTGGGAGAGCATCTGCCTTACAAGCAGAGGGTCACAGGTTCGA